>Ga0315284_10009476_pt1 | contig 13875 bp, 9 predicted proteins | sample YL17G09_16_MG_FD_203696 | JGI IMG/M metagenome (GOLD analysis project Ga0315284, IMG submission 203696) | Sediment microbial communities from Yellowstone Lake, YNP, Wyoming, USA - YL17G09_16 | ecosystem: Environmental > Aquatic > Freshwater > Lake > Sediment | place: USA: Wyoming | collected... | reverse complement strand
TCGACGAGATCGGCGATCTGCCGACTCCGCTCCAGGCCAAGCTCCTCCGCGCCCTGCAGGACGGCGAGATCCGCCGGGTCGGCGACCGGGCGGTCCGGCGCGTCGATACCCGGGTCGTCGCCGCCACCGCCCGTGAACTCGAGGAAGAGGTGCGGGAGCTTCGCTTCCGCGAGGACCTCTTCTATCGGCTCAACGTGGTATCCGTCCGTCTGCCGCCGCTCCGCGAGCGCCCCGAAGACGTCCCGCCCCTCATCCGGCACCTCCTCGCCCGCCACGCGCGCCGCCTCGGCGTGCCGGTGCCGCGCATTGCGCCGGACGCGATGAGAGCGCTGCTGGACCACTCTTGGCCGGGCAACGTGCGCGAGCTCGAGAACGCGCTTGAGCGGGCGATGGTGCTGGCGCGCGGCGACACGATCCAACTGGATGAACTGCCCTCCAGCGTCCTCGGCGGCAAACCGGGTCCCTCTCCGACGGCGGTCGCCGCCGGCGGCGACGTGAGCCTCAAGCGGGTGACCGAGACGGCCGAAGAGGTCGCCATACGGGCCGCCCTCGAACGCGCCGGCGGCAATCGCCGGGCGGCGGCGGAGGCGCTCGGCATCTCCGTCCGTGCCCTGTTCTACAAGCTCAAGCAACTAGCCATCGACTGACGGCCGTGCGCCGTGCGCTGGGGAGCCTCTCCCGGACGCCACGCGTGCGTTTTCCCGCCCCTGCCTGCGCTGCGCCGCTTCCCTCTCTCCCTGGTTCCTCCCGCAGTTTGGTCATCCGCGGCGGAAGAAAGTGGTCGCCGCGCGCGTCGAACTGGGAGGGGAGCGTGAATGACCCGAGTGCCAGAGCAGGCCAGGGCGGTTTCTCGCTGATCGAGTCGATGCTTGCAACCCTCGTCCTGACCGGGGGGGTGCTCGCTGTAGCGTCGACTGCCAGCGGTGTCACCATGATGATCGGTCGGGGCGGCCGGCTCGGTGCCGCGGCGGTGCTCGCAGAGGGACGGCTCGAATCCCTCCGGGCCACGCCGTGCGCCGCGCTGAGCGGAGGGAGCGTGGAGGAAGGGCACTTCACGGTGTCGTGGACGGTTGCGGGCGGCGGCCTCGTCCGGGAAGTCCAGCTGACCGTGACGTACGGCAACGGCCGCGGGGTGCGGTCCGATCTCTACGCGGCGGTCATCTCGTGCGGCCCCTGAGGGGCCGCCTGCGCCGGCGGGGTGTGACGCTGGTGGAGTTGATCGTGGCCCTCACCATCGCCGGCATCCTGCTGGGGGCGCTCGGTCGCGTCCTGTGGGCCGGCATGCGGTTCTACCAGGCGCAGAGCCAGATCCTCGACGTGCGGCAGAACGTCAGGGCCGTCGCGCAGATCTTGCCCATCGAGCTGCGCGAACTCGATGCGGGCGACGGCGACATCGTCGCGATGTCCGACACGGCCGTCACGGTCAAAGCGATGCGCAGCTTCGCCGTGGTCTGTGCGCCGCCCAGCGTGGCACGCGCCCAGGTCACCGTCCGGAACGCGCTCACCTACGGCTACCGCGCGATGGACGCCGCGCGTGACAGCGTGTTGGTGTTCCGCGAGGGCGATCCGGGGCTCTCCGCGGACGACCGCTGGCTGCGCGCCCCCATCGCGGCCATCGCGCCGGCCGGTTGCGCCGATGGCTCAGCGGGCACGCGGCTCACGCTCACGGGCATGGTCGGAGGTGCCACGCAGCTGGACAGCGTGCTCCAGGGCGCGCCGTTGCGCACCTTCGAGACGGTGAGCTACCGGCTGTACGATGACGGAGCGGGCGCGTGGTGGTTCGGCGTGCGCACGCACTCGGCCGGGTCCTGGAGCAGCACGTCACCGATCGCCGGGCCGCTCCGTCCGCGCGACGGCCTGCGGTTCGAGTACCGGGACGACGCCGGGGGCGTGACAGCCACGCGCACGGCGGTGGCGCGGATCCGGATCACTGTCCGCGGCCGGAGCCTCATCCCGATCCGGATCCCCGGGCGCCGTCCGGGCTTCTTCGAGGACTCGCTCTCCACCCAAATCGCGGTGCGCAACAGTGCCCTCTTGTGACGAACTCGCCCAACGGTCGCCAGGCACGGGCCGCGGCCTGGCGCTCGCGGCGTCGGTCTTCGCCCTCGCGATCATGAGTGCTCTCGTGGCGGCGGCGTTCTTCGCGGCACGCCAGGAGCTGCACATCGGGCTCAACAGCCGCGCGTCGTTGCGCGCCCTGGCGGCGGCGGAGGCCGGGCTCAACACGACCATGGCGAACGTGTCCGGCGGGATGCCGGACTCGATGGCCGTAGGTGATTCGGTGCCGTTCTCGGGCAGCCTCGGGAGCGGTGCCGGAGGCGCGTACAGCGGCACGGTGCTCCGCCTGAACGGCGAGCTGTTCCTCATCCGGGCCATCGGTTCCGACCCGACGGGTTCGGCGCGTCGGAGGCTGGCGATGCTGATCCGGCTCCAGGCGGTCGAGTCGCCGATCACGGCGGCGCTCACCAGCGCCGGCCCGGTCGTGGTGCGCGGTTCGGCACGCCTGGACGGGGTCGACGTGGATCCGCCCGGCTGGGACTGCCCAACCCGCGTGGCCGACACGGTGCCGGAGGTCGCCCCGCCCGCTAGCATCCTGGATTGGGACGCGCTGGTGGCGATGGCCACGAAGACATACCCGGCCGGCGAGGTGCAGCCGCTAAGCACCCTGGCTCCCGCCGGGACAGCCACGACTTGCGACGCGTCCGCCCCCCAAAACTGGGGAGAGCCGCGGCGGCCCGCCGCAGTCGCCGGCTGTGCCGGCTACTACCCGACCATCTACGCGGCAGGGAATCTCTGGATCTCGGGGGGTACCGGGCAGGGCCTCCTCCTCGTTGCGGGTGATCTGGACATCAGTGGAGGGGCGGAGTTCTACGGCCTCGTGGTCGTCCGGGGGACGCTCAGGATGAGCGGTTCGGGCGGTCGTCTGATCGGCGGGGTGGAGGCGGGAGCCGCCGATTTGGCTCCTGGTGGTCCAGCCAACAGCACGGGTATCACCTACTCCAGTTGTGCCGTGTCCCGGGTGCTCCGGCAGAACTCCAGGCTTCGCCGGATCCGGGAACGGTTCTGGGCAGAGTTGCCTTGGGGGTAGTCTGTAGCCTAAGTCACTAACGCACCGTGTGTTCTGCCTTTTCCCCTCAAGTATCTTGACAAGGCTGAAGCCGCGGACTATTCTGGAAGGTCTCCATCCCCCATCTCCTTGGGCCAGAACCAGATATGAGTCCTTTCGGTCGCAAGAAGCGCACGGTTGGCATCGACATCGGCAGCGGCCTCATCAAGCTCGTGGTCATCGACCACAGCAAAGGGGAGCCGGAGCTGGTGAAAGTGGCGATCACGCCCATCCTCGCCAACGCCATCGTCGAGGGTGAGGTGATGGACCCCGGAATCGTGGCCGACGCCATCCGGGGCCTGTTCGTGACCGCCGGCGTGAAGCAGAAGAACGTGGTGGCGGCCGTGGGTGGCCGGGACGTGATCGTCAAGAAGATCCAGATGGACCGGATGAAGGAGAACGATGCCCGCGAGGTGATCCGCTGGGAGGCCGAGCAGCACGTGCCGTTCGACATGGAGAACGTGGAACTCGACTTCCAGATCCTGGACCCCGCCGGCGAGGGCCTGCAGATGAGCGTCCTGCTCGTGGCGGCCAAACGGGAGCTGGTGGAGAACAAGGTATCGCTCCTGACGGACGCGGGGCTCATCGCCGACCTCATTGACGTGGACGCGTTCGCCCTGCACAATGCTTTCGAGATCAACCATCCCGACGCGATGCAGGGGATGGTTGGGCTGCTCAACATCGGCCACGAGGTCACCAACATCAATATCCTCGAGGACGGTGTGCCGGTGCTCACGCGAGACCTGGCCATCGGGACGCGGCGCTTCGGCGAGGACTTGCAGCGCGAGCGCGGCATGGCCTCGGACGAGGCCGAGAAGCTCCTGCAGTCGTCCGAGCGCTCGCCGGTGCTGGACCCGTACGTCGAGAGCCGGGGCGAGGAGATGGCCGTGGGCGTCGAGCGGGCCGCGGCGTTCCTCCAGACGTCCAGCCGTGGCGGGTCGGCGATGGCGAAGATCTACATGTCGGGTGGGGGCTCGCGGATCCCCGGGCTCGCCGAGGTGCTGGCGGCGCGGCTGGGGGTTCTGGTCGAGCGGGCCAACCCGATCCAGAACGTCAAGGTCCGTGACGGCGTGTTCGAGTCGCTGGCGGTGGACGAGGTCGTGCCGCTCTTGATGCTCCCGATCGGCCTGGCGCTCCGGGCCGCGTAGACTGGTGCAGCGGGGTCTCCCGTGATCGAGATCAATCTCCTCCCCGGCGCAAAACGGCGGCGCGGCGGGAAGGGTATGAAGCTGGCCCTCCCCGACATCAAGTCGCTGCTCGGGGCGGTGAAGGACCCGTGGCTCATCGCGGGGGTGGTGTCGTGGCTGGTGGTGCTGGGCGCCATGACGCCCCTCTTTCTGCGGAGCCGGGGACAGGTGGAGGCGCTGCTGCAACCCCTCGAGAGGGCACTGGCCGATTCGGTGCGCTACGAGGCGCTCGTCACGGCCAAGCGCGACTACGAGGCGGCTCGAGACTCCCTGGTCTCGCAGATCAACGTCATCCGCGACATTGACAAGAACCGCTACGTCTGGCCGCACATTCTCGACGCGGTGGCGAAGGCCCTGCCGGCGTACACCTGGCTGGACGGTCTGCAGGCGCGCGCCGCCGAGGGGGATACCTCGTTGGGGGCGGGGTTCCAGATCAACGGCAAGACTGTTGACCTCCAGGCGTACACGCGCTTCCTCCGCATGCTCGAGGACTCGCCCTTCATCGAGGGCGTCGTCCCCGGCCCCACTGACCTCGTTACCGAGGAAGGCGCGGAAGTCCACACCTTCGTGATCTTCGCACGCTATCAGGTGCCGGATTCCACCCACATCACGTTGCAGCCGCTCGCGGCGACGCTCGTGCAGGGCGTGCGTTCCGGCGGCGGCGCGAGGAGGTAGCGGGTGGCCGAGATCCTTCCGAAGGACCGGCGCGGCCAGATGCTGCTGCTGCTCACCGTCGCGGCGGTTACCACGCTCTACGTGCTCTGGCAGGGCTTCCCGCTCGGGGGCATTGATGGGATGAGCCAGTACAACCTGCGGCGCGATTCCCTGCGGGTCCGGATCGACACCCTCGAGCAGCGGGTTGGGCGAGCGAAATTGGACGTGCGGCACGGCACGACCCAGCAACAGGCCGAGCGGCTGGCGCTGTACCGGAGCAGCCTCGAACTGATGCGGCAGCTCGTGCCGAGTTCGGGCGAGGTGCCGAACCTGCTGGATGACATCACGAGCCGCGCCAAGGCACGCGGCGCGACGGTTGTCGTGTTCAGCCCGCAGCCCCCGGAGTCCGGCACGCCGTTCGACGTGATGCGCGAACGGTTCACGGTGAGTGGCCGCTTCGACCAGGTGAGCGAGTTCCTGACCGACATCGCGAGTCTGTCGCGGATCGTGGTGCCCTTCGACGTTAAGATCGAGCGCCTCACGGCGTCGGCGGCGGACACCACGCAGCGGCGCGCGCTCCTCCAGGCGTCGTTCCAGATCCGTACCTACGTGAAGTCGGTGGGGGTGCCGCTTCCGGGGGCCGCACCGCCTCCGGCCACGACCCCTGTGCCCGCTCCGGCGGGTGCCGGTGCGAGCGCGGAGCCGCGCGGTGAATAGGGCCACGGTGTGGTGCGCGCTGCTCCTCGGGCTCGTCACGGCCGGGTGCGGAGCGGGAGCGGCGCCGGCACCCGCGGCCGGCGGCGCGGCAACCGCGGAGGCTGAGGCGGAAGGTGGGGCGGTCGCGACGAGAGGCGCCGCGCAGGCGCGGGTCGCCCGCCGAGCGCGGCCCGACACGACGCTGCCGGTCGAGTACCGCCGCGAGGTGTTCCGCTATGGCGGCGGATCGCGGGATCCCTTCGAGAGCCTGCTCCTCACGGGAAACATGGGTCCGATGATCGGGGACCTGAGCCTCGTGGCCATCACCTTCGACTCGCGCTACGGCAACAGCGTGGCGATCGTCCGCGCGCTCAACGTGCCGCAGCCCTACCGCCTGCGCCGCGGCGACACGATCGGCCGGATGCGGGTCATCCAGATCCGGCAGTACGAGGTCGTCTTCCAGATCGAGGAATTCGGATTCGAGCGTCAGGAAGTGCTGGCGCTCCGCAGACCGGAGGTCACGCGATGAAACGAGCCCTTGGGCTCTTGGCTCTGGCGGCGCTCCAGCTCGCGGCCGTCCCGGTGCGCACCCATGCACCGACGGGCGACGTGCTGGGCGTCAGTGTGGTTGCGGCGGCCGGCCGGGCCGAGGTGGTGGTTGACATCCGCGGAACGGTCGAGGTGACCGACTTCGTGCTGCAGAATCCGCCGCGGCTGGTGCTCGACCTCACGGGTGCGCGTCTCGTGGGGCCGTCACTGCCGTACGACGGCGTCAACCGCGCGGGCATCCGGAACATCCGCTACTCGCAGTTCCGCGCCGACGTTGTCCGCATCGTGATCGAGTTGGACGACGCGCGTGACTACCAGGTGACCCAGGAGAGCGGCGCCGTCCGAGTGGGGTTCGACGCCGCCCAGACGTTCGCCGCCTGGCCGGGCGGCACCGCCGCGCCCGCCGCGCGCGATGCCGAGCTTCCGTCCGCCATCCCGCCGACCGCTGCTCCGCCTCCGCCGCGTCCGCGCCGGGCCGACGACGTGGGGGCGACCGTGACCCCCGCGCCGCAGGCCGCCCAGCAGCAGCGCATCGACGTCCGGTTCGACGGCGCGAGCATCAACGACGTCATCGCGAACTTCGCGGTCTTCTCGGGCCGCTCCATCATCACGGGCAGGGACATCGCGGCCGCCACGGTGACGGCCGAGATCCACGACCAGCCGTGGGACGTGGCGTTCAACGCCATCCTCGCGTCGCAGGGGCTCACGGCCGTCGAGTTGCCCGGCGGCATCTTGCGAGTGGACAGCCGTGCGAACCTGATCAACATGGAGCAGGACACGACTGAACCGCTGGCCACCCGCGCGATCAAGATCAACTATGCCCGTGCCGGCGCGCTCGTGCCTTCGCTCCAGCCCATCCTTTCCACGCGTCCCCGCGGCGTCGTGGCGGCGGACACCACGACGAACCAACTGATCATCACGGACCGCGCGTCGCGCATCGACACCATCGTGGACTTCGTCCGGACGTTCCTGGACGTGCGCACGCCGCAGGTCGCAATCCAGGCGAAGATCATCTTCGTGAACCGGTCGGACCTCGAGGCCCTCGGGCTCCGGTACGACATCGGCACCACCTCCAACTACTTCAACAGCGTCATCCTTAGGGACACCACGGGCGCGCAAACCCCGCGCACGTCCGCCACCTCGACGTCCCCGTTCAACGTCGTGCTCGGCGGCAACGCGGTGGCCGCGGTGGCCAACGCCAATTCGTCGGTCCCCAAGGCCTCTCTGGAGCTGATCTACACCACGATCCTCGGCCGGTACGCCTTCTCGACGTTCCTCCAGGCGCTTCAGGAAGTGACCCTGGCCGACGTGCAGGCCGAGCCTCAGGTGACGGTCATCGACAACCAGGAGGCGACCCTCTTCGTGGGCCAACAGACGCCGATCCGCATCGTGGATGCCGGTTCGGCTGCCGGCGGGCCCGCCCGCGTCACGGTGAGGATGTTTGAGACCGGCATCAAGCTCGTGGTCACGCCCCACGTCGTGCAAGGGACCCGCGAGATCCTGATGGAGCTCCACGCCGAGCGGTCGTCGATCGAGACCGCCCCGTCGGCCGACATCGGCGGCATCTTCGGCCAGCAGATAGGAACCACGCAGATCCTGGTGCGGGACGGCGAGACCGCGGTCATCGGCGGGCTCACTGTGACCGAGGTCACTGTGGGCCGGAGCGGAATCCCGTTTCTTATGGACCTGCCGGTGATCGGCCGGCTGTTCGGGTTCAACACGAGCAAGGAAACGCGTCAGGACCTCCTGATTCTGGTGACGCCCCACATCGTGGACGACGTGAGCGCCAGTGAAACGACACCGCGGCGGTAGGTTCGACATCCGATTCCTCGCCCGCGCACTCGCGGTGGCCGGCACGGCCCTCGCGGTGTCGGTGTGCGGGGAAGGGAACTCGTTCGGAGGCACCACCGGGCCGGTCAACGTGAACGACGCGACAGGACCGGTGATCACGGTGATCGCGCGGCCAGCGTCGCTGTACTTCGGCGCCGGCGACACCATTCGGGTGCTGGCCAAGGCGGTGGATCCGTCCGGCATCGCGATGCTCGGCGCCCGGCTGTTCGTGCTGGACACAGTGCTGCAGCGCCCCGTTACAAAGGCGGGGGACTCGATTGCATACACCAGCCGCCAAGTCACGCGGTTGGACTCGTTCAAGGTCGTGGTGCCTGCGAGCCTCGCCCCCGGCGCGTACCGCCTGCACGTCTTCGCGGTGGACAGCAGCGCGGCGCTGAATGACAGCACGTCGGACGCCCTCGACGTCCAAGTCCGCGACGTCCGGAAGCCGGGGGGGACGTTCAATGGACCGGCCCTCGACAGCCAGGTCGTAGCCGGCGACACGCTGCCCATCTCGTTCCGCGCCACCGACAATGTGGGCGTCGTGAGCGTGCGGTTCCGGGGCTACGGCTTGCGCCGAGACCCCCTGGGCGGTCCCCCGGTCGAGATTCCGCGATTCCAGCCGCTGGACGCACAGCTGCCGTCGCCACGCGATACGGTCACCATCGTCCGGCGCCTCGTGCCGGTCTTCACCGACTCGACGGCCGATTCGGTGCTCATCGAGGCGAAGGTGACGGACGTCGGCGGCAACGACACGATCGTCACACGCCGCATCCGGGTGGTGGCCGGGCCGTCGGTGACGCTCGGGTCCCCGGCCGCGGGCACCAGCGCGCCGGTGGGCGTGCCGCTCCGCGTCATCGTCACGTCCTACAACCCGCGCGGCCTCGACTCGGTCGGCGTCCTCTCCGGCGGGGCGGTGAGCGGAGCCGTCGCGGTCGTCAAGGGCGGCGCGCCGCAGAACTCGGTGGACACGCTCGCCCTGACCGTCCCCGCGACCGCCCCCTTGGGCACGCCCGACACGATCACGCCGTACTACGTGCGCAGCGGCGTGCGGATGCTCGGCAGGCCGGTGGTCGTGAGCTTCGTGGACCTCGCCGTGCCGACCGTGACCATCCAGGGCCCGACGCTCGTGGATACGATGGTCAGCGCTGGCGACAGCGTGCTGGTGCAGTTCCGGGTGCAGGACAACCGCGGCGTGACGAACGTGACCGTCGAGGGCTTCGCCCTGCGCGGCGACTCCTCTCTCGGGACGGCCACCGAGGTCCCGCACTTCGGCCCCAAGACCGTCAGCCTGGGCTTGGCGACTGACACCACGCTGCGGCGCTACCTCATCGCGAACTCGGAGACCCGCGCCGAGCCGGTCTACATCCGGGTCACCGCTGCGGACGCGGCCCCCAATACCACGTCGGCGCTGCGCCGCATCCGGGTGGTGACGGGCGCCTCGGTCCGCCTGCTGTCGCCGGCGATCGACACTACGCACGCGGTCGGCAATCCGCGCACGGTAACCGTGAACGGCTACGACCCCGACAGCGTCAAGGTGCTCGGCTTCGTGTCGAGCGGCGCCATCGCGGCGCGCGACTCGACGGTCTTCGCGTCCCCGCTCGGCCAGTCGCGGACGGCGGCCCTGTCGCTCCCCGTCCCCGGGACGACGCTCCTCAGCACCGACACGATCACCCCCTTCGTGATTGACGGGCTCGCGAACCGGACGTGGGGTGCCAGCGTCGTGGTGACCTTCCAGGACCTGACCCCGCCGCAGGTGACGTTCGTGAGCCCGTCGATCGACACGGGTGTTGTATTCGGTGACAGCGTTCGCGTCACCGTCCGGGTGCGGGACAACGCTCTGGGTACGACGACGAGCCTCCTCGGCCGCGCCGCCTCCGCATCCGGCCAGACGCAGACGTGGTTCAGTTCGGTGAGCATCCCCGGCCTGGGCTCGGTCGACGCCACCGTGGCGCGCTACCTCCCGGCGATTCTCGTCGATCCGGCCGGCGCACTCGTCTACCTCGTCGCGACCGCCACGGACGCGGTGGGCAACAGCTTCACCGATTCCATCCGCATCCAGGTGACGTCGGGGCCGTACGTCCGCATCACGGAGCCGACGAATGGGACGCAGATCCGGCTTGGCCAGACCGGTGCGCGCATCCTGCCGCTCGTGGAGGCCTTCAACCCCGACACGATCCTGTACCTCGGCTATGCCGCGACCGGGCGCGTCATCAAGACCGACTCGATCGCGACCACCCGTCCGCTGACGTACGCCACCACCCTTGCCCAGCAGTTGACGCTCGTCGTGCCCGACACGACCGCCCTGGGCACGGTGACGCTGACGCCGTTTGTGCGGACCAAGTCGGGTCGTCTCACGGGGCCCGCGGTGAGCGTGGAGCTGATTGACGGCTCGCTGCCGGTGGTACGGATACTGAGCCCGGTGCGGGCCGGCACGGATCGGATTCCCGCCGGCGACAGCCTGTTCGTGCGCGTCGCCGCCACGGACGACCGGGAGCTGGCCTCGCTGCAGCTGGAGGGATTCTCCCGGCGACCGGACGTGTGGCCCGACTCGCTGGGGCAGGTCAACACGGTGAGGCGCTTCGAGACCAAGACGGTCGACGTCGCGAACTCCGTGCGCGATACCGTCGTGCGATACCTCAACGCGGTGCTGACCGACTCCACCGCGGAGAACGCCTACATCATCGCCACCGCCACCGACAAGGCCGGCAACAGGGCCGTGGACACGGTGCGCGTTGTTGTGACCGGCGGCTCGTACGTGCGACTCACCGCTCCGGCCGCCGGAGCGCGGCCGCCGATCGGCAACCCGCTGTCGATCACCGTACGCGGCTTCGACGCGGACAGCGTCAGGTACCTCGGATTCGTCGCGTTGGGCGTCGTGGCCGCCTCCGACTCCGTCGCGGTGGCTCTGGATACCGGCGCCACGCGGACCCTCTCGCTGCTCACGACGACCTCGACTCCCATCGGAAACGAGACCATCGCGCCGTTCCTGCGCGACCGGCTCGGCAATCGTATCGTCGGCGGCGCCGTGACCGTGACATTCGCGGACACGATCAAGCCGACGGTCACCATCGACACACCGGCGGTGGCCCTGTTGCCCGTCAACGTCGGCGACAGCGTCTACGTGCGCGTCCGAGTCACCGACAACAGGGGCGTCACGCAGGTAGTCCTGACGGGTACGTCGCTGCGCGGCAGCGCGGCGCTCGGCACCGACACCACGGTCACGCGGTTCGTCTCGAAGACCGTGACGATCGCGCCGGCCACGGCCGCCGTCATCACTCGCTACCTGTTGCCCGTCCCGACGGATTCCACGTCTGAGGCGGTGACCATAACGGCCACGGCGACCGACTCCTCCGGCAACACGGCATCCGGGACCGCGACGGTCCGCGTGGTGAGCGGCCCGGTGCTGACGATCGTTCGGCCCGTCCCCGGCACTCTGACGTCGGCGGGCAAGACACTCGTCGTCGAGGTGCAGGCGCACGACCCGAACGGCGTTCGCTTCGTGGGCTATCGCACGACCGGTGTCGTGACCGTCTATGACACCCTGTTCTATTCGGCGTCGGCCGGAGTCCAGCCCAAGACGGTGAGCTTCGTCCGCACGCTCAACATCCCCAATCCCGTGGGTGTGGGCACCTTCGCCATCACGCCGTTCGCCGAGGATTCGCTCGGCGACCCGTCGGGCATCACCCCGGGCATCACCGTCACTGTGCAGGATGCGGCGACGGACATCACGCCGCCCGCGGTGACCTTCGCCGTGTCGCGGCGCATCGAGGCGACGGACAGCATCACCGTCTCGGCCACCGACGCTAGCGGCATCGGGAGCATCTCGTGGTCGGCCTCGTTGCTGGGCACCCCAGCCACGGTGTACGGCTCGGGCACCACCGGAGCCCTGCCCGGCACATCGAGCGACGTCCAGGCGACGTTCGGGATGAACCTCGCCGGCATCACTCGGTATCCCACCCAGGTGGTGGTGGTCGCGACGGCGACGAGCGGCGCGCTGACCGGCACGGCTGCCGCGGAAACGCTGACTGTTGTGGCGGGCCGGACCTTCGCCCTGCCCGGCGGCTCGAGCATCGGCGACGCCATCTACAACCCGAACCTGGGGACGGGGGGGGAGCTCTACCTCTCGAACACGGCCCTCAACCGGATCGAAGTGTTCGACGTGGCGACCAGCAGCTTCGTCGCCTCCATCCCGGTCGGGTCCCGGCCGGTGGGCCTCGCGCTGTGGCCGAGTGACACGACAACGCGGGCCAACGCCGACACGCTGATCGTGGCGAACTCGGGCGGGACCAACCTGTCGATCGTGGACCTCGTGACCCGGGTCGAGAAGCAGCGGTACCGGCTCCCGAACTACATCATCCAGAAGGTCAAGGCGGAGCTCGACCCGGCGACGAGCTCTACGCGCCTGACCATCACGGAATACGACTACTCCGACCGCCCGCAGTACGTCGCGGCGGTGTGCCGCTCGCCCGGACCGCGGGCTAACTGCGGCCACGTGATCGCGCTGTTCTCGACCACGCCCACGCCGGGCCAGGTGGGCTACCCGGACCGCGGGTACCTGGCCTGGGAGAACCTGACGTCTACTTTGCACGACGGGACGAAGGGGCACTTCTTCTGGGAGCAGGCGGCGGCGGCGATCACCCTGAAGACGGACACGCTGCAGATCATCGCCGTCCGCGACTCGGTGCCGGGCACGCAGGTCCGGGACACCATCCTGGGCGCGGGCGTTGGCCAGATCGTGGACTTCGACCAGTTGCAGTTCCAGGACAGCACCTTCGTGCGGAATTCGGGCAACTACCTCCGGGCGCTCGTGGGTGAGGGCGGCACGGACCGGGGCTTCGCGCGGGTGATGGCGTTCGCCCCGACCCCCGGGACGGTGACGATCATTACGGCCAACCCGGCGGCCTGCGCCACCGCCAGAATGGTCTGCACCGGCACGCGCGACCTGGGCATCTCCGAGGCCGTCTTCGTCCGCGACTTCATCGCGAACCGCGCGTCGCGGGTGACGTCCATCGCGATCAACCAGAACGGTCTCACGATGCTGGTCCGTGCGGACTCGATCTATGCCTTCAACCAGACGCTGGGCCAGACGGGCGTGATGCGGGCGGGCAGCGGCGCGGTGGGGATGGACTTCCACCCCAGCAACGACTTCAATGCGAACACTCGTGGCACAGGCGGCGCCGGGTATCAGAACAGCCGGCTGGTGTTCGCGGCGCGCCCGGACTCGAGCATCGACGTCTTCGACACGTTCTTCTACGGCCAGGTGACGGACCTCACCGGCACGACCATCCCGGTGCCGATCCGCAATTCGCTGATCGGTCCCGTGCGGGCGGCTACGTACTCCGGCAACACGGTGCTGTTCGGCTTGACGGCGTACGGGCTGGTCAAGGTGACACTGCCGATCGTCACCAACAGTCTCTTCCCGGTGGCGGGGCTCCGCCCCGACGCGCCGACGCCGGCCGCGGTTCCACGGATCGTCTCGTCCGGGGCGCGGCGGCCGGCCCGCGACCCGAGCCCGCCGAGGGAGTGATCTCGGAGGGTGGTCGAATCCCGCGCGAGCCCGGCCGCACGGTCGGGCTCGCGTGCTGTGGGGAAAGGGCCGCATGATCCGCTTCACCACGGCCGGCGAGTCGCACGGCCGCGCCATCGTCGCCATCCTCGAGGGCGTGCCGGCGGGCCTCCCGCTGGCGGCGTCCGACATCGACGCGGACCTCGCGCGGCGAATGCTGGGCCACGGGCGGGGCGCGCGGATGAAGATCGAGTCGGACCGCGTCCAGATTCTCTCCGGGGTGCGCTCAGGCGAGACCATCGGCTCGCCCATCACGCTCGTGGTCGAGAACCACGACTACGAGA
>Ga0315284_10009473_pt1 | contig 13881 bp, 7 predicted proteins | sample YL17G09_16_MG_FD_203696 | JGI IMG/M metagenome (GOLD analysis project Ga0315284, IMG submission 203696) | Sediment microbial communities from Yellowstone Lake, YNP, Wyoming, USA - YL17G09_16 | ecosystem: Environmental > Aquatic > Freshwater > Lake > Sediment | place: USA: Wyoming | collected... | reverse complement strand
GTCGTGACCGACGCGGCCGGCACCGAGAAGGCCATCCCGCAACTCGAAATCACCAGCTACACCAGCCATCCGATCAGCCAGCCGCTCGGGGCGCTGCCGAGCATGTTCTTCCGGGCGGCGCCGCTCGTGATCAAGAAGGAGCCGCCGACGGGCGTGACGGATGCGGCGCTCGCCATGTTGCCCGGCTCGCGCGACTACTGGGCCGACACCAACACCTTCGAGGCGATGCGCGGAGACGCCAAGCGCGACGAGGCGACCGACATCACGGGGCCGGTGCCCCTGGCCGTCGCCGCCACGCGGAAGGTCGAGAAGGGCGAACAGCGGGCGGCCCTGTTCGGCTGCGGCAGCTTCGCCCAGGACCGCATCGCCTTCTACCGCGAGCCGTTCGACGCCTCCGACCGCTTCCCCGGCAACGCGGAGCTGTTCACGAACTCCGTCTTCTGGGTGGCCGGCATGGATCACCTGATCTCGATCAGTCCCGAGGCGCTCCAGGCCCGCCGCATCGGCGACCTGGGGGCGGCGGAGCTGCCGCTGCGGGTCCTTATCGTCGGCGGCCTGCCGGCGATCGTTCTGCTCGTGGGAATCATCGTTTACGTCGTTCGCAGGAGATAAGACGATGCGTTACAGCACCACCCTGATTCTGGCAATCATCGTCCTGGGCATCGCCGCCCTCGTCTACGTTTACCGCGAGCAGCTCTTCCTCGCGGGGGAGAAGCCCCCCGAGCCGACCGCCTCCACCGGCAAGCCGCTCGTCGAAGACGTGGCGACGGACAGCGTCACGGGCGCGACGCTCGAGGAGCGCGCCGCCGACGGCCAACTCCAGAAGAAGATGGTCTTCGCGAAGAAGGACGGCAAGTGGCGCCTGACGGAGCCGCTCGCCGCCGCGGCCGACGACTACGAGGTCGGGCGGCTCGTCAAGCCCGTGGTCGAGGGCAAGTACCGCCAGAGCTTCGAGCCCGGCGTGAAGGGACAGCCGGGCCTGGACGCGCAGGGCCTCGCGCCGCCGGCCTACCGGCTCACCCTCTCCGCCGAGGCGAAGGGCGATAAGCCCGCCCGCACCATCGTCGTCGACATCGGCAGAAGAGCGCAGATCGGCGAGGGCCTGTACGTGCGCCTCAATGACGCGAAGAAAGTCATCGTCCTGGAAAGCGGCGAGCTGCTGGAGCGGGCCCGCGCCAACCTCGACAGCTACCGCAGCAAAGACATCGTGACCCTGACGCGCGAGGACCTCGTGCGCATCGAGATCGAGGCCGAGAAGGGCAAGGTCCGCCTCGACAAGGCCGAAGGCGGCGAGGACCGCTGGGTGCTGTCGCAGCCGCTGGCCGCCCGCGCCGACAGCGAGGTCGTCGGCGGGATCGTCCGCTCGACCCTCGGCGCGAAGGTCAAGGACTTCATCGACAACGCGCCGAAGGACCTGGCGCGGTACGGCCTCGCCAAGCCCCGCCTCCTCGTCACGCTCTGGAAGGCCGGCCCGACGCCGAAGCCCCCCGAGAAGAAGGAGGGCGAGAAGAAGGAGGAGAAGCCGGCGCCCAAGGCCGAACCCGTCAAGGCCCTGGCCCTGAAGTTCGGCGGATGGGCCGACATGAAGAACGAGTCGGTCTACCTGGCGACCGACGATTCGGCGTCGGTCGTGAGCGTCGCCGCCGACGTATTCACGAGCGACTCCAAGACCCTCGCCGACCTGCGCGACAAGCGTGTCCTCGTCCTCGACACGGGCCGCGCCACGCAGGCCACCGTCCGACTCCCCCCGAAGCTGGCCGACAAGGGCGCCGAGGTCTCGTACGAACTCGTCAAGGAGGCCGGGGCGTGGAAGGTCAAGGTGGCCGGCCGGCCCGACGCCATGGCCGACTCCACCGCCGTCGAAGCGCTCCTCAAGGAGCTGGCGGACCTCAAGGTCATCTACTTCGCCGAGGGCGAGCACGCCGACGTGGCCAAGGGCTTCACGGCGCAGGGCTCCATCCGCCTCCAGGTGGAGAAGGAGTCGGCCCCGCTCGGCTTCGAGATCGGCACCGGCGCCGACGTGCCCATGCTCGTCAAGAACATCCGCGAGGACTGGGTCGGCCGCATCAACGAGAAGGGCGTCCCGCAGCTTCGGAAGGACTGGCTGGAACTCCTCGACAAGCAGGTCTTCTCGCTCGACCCGAAGAAGGCGACGGGCCTTACGATCCAGACGGCCGACCGCAAAGTGGTCCTCGAAAAGAGCGGCACCAAGTGGGAGCTTAAGCAGCCGATCAAGGCCGAGCCGCGCGCGGGCTTCGAGTCGGACTACCTGAGCGCGATCCAGTCCCTCAAGTGCACGAAGTACGTGGCCGCGACCAAGGACTTCAAGCCCCACAACCTCGATCCGGGCGAGCTCGTCGTCACCGTCAAGCTTGAGCCGGAGAAGCAGGGCGAGAATCCCGTCGAGAAGACCCTCCGCCTGGCGCACCACGAGAAGGCGACCATTGTCGGCCGCACCGACGCCGCCGACCTCGTTTTCGAGGTGCCGCTCGGGACCTTCAAGGACCTCGTCGCCGAGCCGCTCGCCACCCAGGTCGGCGACGTGCCCACCGGCAAGGACGTGACGGGCCTCGAGATCGCCGCGGGCGCCGCGAAGCTCAAGCTCCTGAAGGTTGACGAGAAATGGTATCGGGCCGACGCCGCGGGCCGGCCGGGCGAGGAGATCTCGACCGACGCCGCCGAGGACATCGCGAAGGCGGCGGCGGGTCTGAACGCGACCCGATGGGCGGCCTACGATGCCAAAGACCCGGCCCGCTTCGGCCTCGATAAGCCCGCCGTCACGATCAAAGTCTCCACGGCCGCCAAGTCCGCCGCCATCCTGATCTCCGAGAAGGAAGTGCCGGCGAACGTCGCCGCCCTGTTCGACGAACGGCCGCTGCGGTACGCGATGGCCGAGGGGGGCGAGCGGATCGCCATCGTTTCGGGCAAGACCCTCGAAACCCTCCTGGACGCCACCAAGAACCTCGAGCCCAAGAAGACCGAGCCCAAGGCCGCCGAGGCGAAACCGGCCGAGAAGAAGTAGCCTCGGGTCGCCGCGGCGACCATGGCACCCCGAAGAAAGCGTCTGAAGGACTACTTTATCGGCAGGCCCGCAAACCGGTGGGCATTCTCCCACAGGATCCGGCGCTTGAGGCCCTCCGGGATCGGGAGGGCCAGGAGCTTCTCGACCTCCTCCGTCTGGTCCCGCCACGGGGCGTCGGTGCCGAACATCAGGTACTCGGGCGGATGCTTTGACAGGATCTCCATCACGAGATCGGGAGGGCACCGGCCGAGCGTGAAACTGGTCTCCATGTAGATGGGAAGGCCGACCATGTGCCGCCGCACCTCGGGCCATCGCTCCCACGCGCCCAGGTGGGCCACGGCCATCCGCAGTTCCGGCACCGCTTCATGGACTCGCCGCATGCGCTGGGGACTGGCCAGATCATCCTTGTCGAACGCCAGGTCGTAGCCCGAATGGAAGAGCACCGCCAAGTTCGCCCTGGCGGCCGCCCGCATGATGCGCACCGCGCGAGGGTCGTCCGCCGGGCACTCCATGTAATACGGGTGAAACTTCAGGCCCTTAAGCCCTAGCCGCGCGATACGTTCGACCTCGGCCTCCGGTTCAGGGAAATCCGGATGGATCGAGGCGAACGGGATGATGCGGTCGGATGCGATCGAGGCCGACCAGTCGGTGATCTTCGGAACCTGGTCGGGCTTCGTGGCGACGGAGCAGGCGATCGCCCGCCGGATGTCGGCCCGGTCCATGCTGGCCAGGAGGCCCGTCACCGTGCCATCGAAGGTCGCGCGACACTCAAACCACTTGGCCCCCGCCTCCAGCTTCGGAATGGCAGAGGCGGCCAGCTTGTCCGGGAAAACATGGGTGTGGGCATCCATGACGGGCTGCCGCAGGTCGTTACTCGCGTGTTGGGGTCCTGCCACGCCGTTATCCTCCTTGAGGAAGCCAACCGATGTCGATTCTCTTGGTGGGGATTTTCACGCTTCCATACACCGCAAGTGCGGATTTTGGCGCACAGCTGCGTAAAAATCCACACAATCTAACCATCGCTCTGGGCACCGAAGAAGCCAGAGTACGTGTTCTGCCCCAAATAGTGGTTTTCAACGCAAATAAGGCTTTGGCACGCCACTTGCGGCTCCGAATGGTGAAGAGTTCTTTGCAACCTAAGCTATGCCATGCGGGACGGTCCCGCATGAATCAAACAGTGGCCGAATGTCCCCCCGTTCGGCCACTCGTTTTTTGCGCTGCCGCCTCTTACTTCCCGTGCAGTTGCCACCGGCCGTCTTCTTCCACCAGGAAACTCTCCCCGGCGGACCAATCGCCGAGCGTGAAAAGGACCGCCTCCCGGCCATCCACCTGGAAAGCGACCTTCTGGGGCACGTGGACATGGCCGCAGACGATGATGTCGGTGCCCCCGCGGAATTCGGCCATGAGCAACTCATCGCATAAACCGTGGCTGCCGAGATGCATCGCCCGGCACCGCGCGCGGCGGGTTCTCCGGCCCGAGAGCCAGCGGTAGAACTTCGCCATCAGGTCCTCGGCCCAGCAGGGCAGCCGCGTGAAGACGGCCTCGACGGCCCGCGAGCGGATCGCCTCCTGGATGCGGAAGCCCAGCCCGCCCCGCCCCTCCAGGTAATCGCCGTGGCACAGGCAGACGCGCCGGGCGCCCGACGCGAGGCAGAGGTGGGTCCGCTCGCGGGCCACCTCGACGCCGGTGGCTTCCGAGAAGCCGCGGCGCATGTAGAAGTCGCGGTTGCCCAGAAGGAAAACGACGCGCCGGCCTCCGCGCGTCAGCCGCCCAAGGGCCTCCAGGGCCTCACGGTAGTCGGGCCGCCCAAGGTGCTTGGGTCCGATCCAGTAATCGAACAGGTCGCCGAGGATGAAGAACTCGTCCGTCGACGCGGCCTCGCGCTCCAGGAACCGGACGAAGCGGACGGAGCGCTCGGGCTCGCGCGGGGTCAGATGCACGTCGGACAGGAACACGCGCCGCATCGGGACTCCCAGGGCCTCACTTGCTCGCCGCCTGCCGCTCCTTCTCGCGCTGGGCCTTGACCAGCCCAAGCACTTCCGCGAAGGGCGCGGTCACGGCCGACAGGGTCCGCGTCTCGACCTTCGGCTCGGCCAGGGTCCCCGAAACGAGGACCACGATCACCTGCTTGCGGATGCCTTCCATCAGTTCCGAGAGGGCGGGGATCAACGGATCGTCGTTCTTCTTGCCGACCATGAACGTCAGATCCAGCTTGCCGTCGGCCTCCATCGTGCCGGACCCGTAGAGGTTCAGCGCCCGGCCCTCCAGGCGGATGTCGCCCAGGACGAGCCGCTTGCCGCGAACGAAGTACAGGATGCGGGCCTTCTGAAAGGCCGTCTGATCGGCCGGCTCGAGCTGGAAGAGGCTGAAGAGGCGGGCCACGACCGGCAGCTCGTACAGCTTGGCGTCGGTCACGTAGGCATAGCCCGAGCCCTCGGCGGCGCGGGAGTCGGGCGCCTTGGCCCAAAGGCCGAGCGTGGCCCGCAGCCGGCCGCCCGTGATGTTGTGCGCGAGGCCGAAGCCCTCGCGCAGCAACCGCTCGAAGTCCACGTCTTCGGCCGCCAGGCTGAAGGCGTACTTGCCCCCCGTCTCCAGGCCGATCGTCGCGAATCCTTCCATCCGGCCGCCGTAGAACTCGCCCTCGACGACCTTGACGGACACGGTGGACGCGTTCTCCGGCTTGTCGATCGCCAGGCGGGTGTTCGAGATATCCTTGTCCGAGATCTTGCCCTGCTGGATCCACACGCGGCCGTCCAGAGAGACGCGGCCGTCGGTCCACCGGCCCTGGAGGTCGGCGGTGCCCACCACGCCGGAGACCTTCATGCCCGGCTCGAGGCCCACCTCATCGAGGACCGCCGAGCCCAGCCAGGTGGCTTCGGCCTTGCCCGACGCCGTGCGGTGGTAGAGCAGGCGCTCGATGTTCAGGTCCACGCGGCCGGTCGGGCGGATAATGGCAAACGCCCGCTTGAGCGCATCGGGAACCGCCTCGCGCACCGGACCCTCGAACCGCAGGCCCTTGGTGCGGATCATGAGGTCGATCTCCGGCCCCGCCTCGGGGTAACTGATCCGCCCGTCCAGGGCGAACTCCGTCGGGCCGGTCCGGGCCCGGATGTCGTGCAACTGGACTTCGCTGCCCTCGAACTCCAGCTTGCCCGTCACGTGCTCGAGCGGGTACGGGAAGAAGTCCAGCGTGGCCGCCAGGTCGCGTGCGGTCGCCCAGACGTGGTGCTTCACGGTCTCGCCCGCCCCGAAGGCCTTGGTCAGGTGGGCGTCGAGATCCACCCGCCCCCGCGGCGCGAGGTGGCTCCAGACCGTGCGGATCTCGGGCCCCAGCGCCCCCCGCAGCGACTCGTTGAGGGGGACGTCCTTGCCGGTGAGCGTGAGGTCCATCGCAAAGTCGTGCTCGGTCTGCTCGATCGTGCCGCGGGCCTCGACCCGCGCGCCCGAGTTGAACCCGGTCAGCGAGTCGATGCGGCAGACGCCGCGCGCCAGGTGGACGTGCCCCGTCATCTCCTCGGCCAGGAACGGAAACGCCTCGTAGATCATCCGGGCGTTCTTGAGTTGGAGCGACAAGTCGTAGTCCAACTGCCCCTGGGTCTCGGCCCCCCGGGTGACGGTCCCGTCGATGTCCGCCGTGCCCGACAGGTGGAAGACCCGCAGGATGTCGCGTTCGCGCTGGGGCAGGGCCGCCGCCAGGTCCTCATCGAGGGCCAAGCCGCGCCCCGTCACCTTGAGCTGGACGGCCGGATCGGGCTTGTCCAGACCGGTCACCTGCCCCGAGAAGGTGACGATGGCGTCGCCGTGGCGGCCCTGGACCTCGATGATGTCGGTCTTGTCGGGCGCGATGACCACCCGGCCCGTCGTCCGGACGAGTTCATAGGGGAACCACTTGTACTTGAACTGGCACTCACGGAGGTTCAAGTCGACGACGACCTGAGGCCGGGCCCCGGCGCGCGGCGGGCGGTAGATGTCCACCTCCGCGTCGGCCACGCCGCGGGGGGAAAACTGGTCATAGACATCGCGCTGAGCCTTGTCCAGCGCCTGCCGCAGATCGTCGTCCAGCAGCACCCCCTTCGCATGGACCTTGACCTGCGACTCAACGAGCGGGCCGGGGTTCTTCCCCCAGCCCTCCAGCGTCACCTCGGCCGGGCCGTGCCAGCCCTTCAGGCCGGCGGTCTTGTAGCAGTCGTCGCCGAACTCGACAACCCCCCGGATCCGCTCCAGCGCGTAGGGGAACAGCAGGTATCTCATCTTCAGGTCTCGGCAGAACACCTTGCCGGAGACGTCGAGCGGGGCCCGTTCCTCCGGACCGCGGTGGATCTTCATCTCCACGTCCACCTGACCCTCGGGCGCGTAGTAGACGTAGATGCCCTCCATGTGCGGGGCCAGGCTGACGAGAATCGGCCGGCTCTTGAGGAAGTCCACGTGATCGGCCCAGAGATGGAGGTCCATCGCCATCTCGGGGTTCTTGAGGCCCGTCACTGTCCCTTCCAGGCGGATCGGCGAGCCGTTCAGGATCCCCTGCACGCCCGCCAGGGTCAGGACCGACGCCGCGTACTCGCACCGGCCCGTCAGGTTCTCGAACTGGTGCACGAGGTCCTTGTACTTGTAGGAGAAGTTGACGCCCGTCAGGTCCATCACCAAACCGAACCCCTCATGGTCGTTGAAGCCGACCTTGACGTTGATTGTGCCGGTGGGCTCAAGCTTGTGCCAGACGGCCTGGACATCGCGCGGCAGGCTGCCGTACAGCGCCGGCGTGAGGGCGACGTTGGAGGCCTGGCCCTCGAACTTGAGGGTGCCGCTACGCAGGTCCAGCCACGCCGATGCCACCGCCAGGGTCTCCTCCTGGCGCCGGACATGCGTCTGGAACTGCAGGACGTCGGGGTTAGACTCGCCCGGCAGCAAGAGCCCCGAGACATCCATCGTGGTCCCCGGCGTTTGCCGGTCGGCGCCGGCCAACGGGCCCCGACGCTGAACGAACAGCTTGCCGCGCTCGATGGCAACGATCGGTCGCAGGCGCGGCGGAACGAGTTCGGGCGACCGCCGGCGCGCCAGCGACTGGAAGTTCCACACCTCCTCGTCCCACAACTGGAGGTGGATCTCCGGCTTACGGACGACGATCTCGGTCACCTGCGGCGACAGCCGCGCCAGCGACAGCCACGCGATCTTCAGGTCCACCCGCTCGGCTCTCAGGATTGGATCGGTGAACGGCGCGGGAGACCCCACGACCAGGTCCTCCAGGACCAGCCCTTCACCGAAGATGAAACTGGCATGGCCCATGCGGACGCGGGTGCCCAGGAGTTTGGCCAGGTACTCTTCAGCAAACTTCTCGACCTGCCTGTCGCTCGTGTAGTAGAAATACACCGCCGAAGCCGCCCCGAGCACCACGAGGAGCGCGAGGAGCACGAGCTTTCGGCGCCGCACTCGGCGCGCCCGGTTCTCGCGGCGGCGCTCGTCCACCGGATGGTCCCAGTGGGTCGGGCGCTGCCGCGGCTTCTCGCGATCGGCCTCCGGCGGCAGTTGTGACATCGACCTTTACCTTCCTGTAGTGGCACGGCGTGCCGTGCCCCGACCACTAACGACAAACGCGTCCGCCGCGGCGGACGGCTAAATGGGCGCGCCAGTATTCGCGGTCTTGCCCCGCCCGAGAATCGCCAGGAGCCCCACGCCGCCCAACACCGCCAGCGGCGGCATCACCGCCAACCGGTCCGGCGGCGCCGACCCCAGCACCGCTTGCACGAGCGTCAGCCACAGGGGCGCCAGAAGCAACCAGACCAGAACCGCACGCTCTCGCCGCAGGGCCCAGACGCCGAGGAGCGCCAGAACCGCCGTCGGCAGGAGGCTGGTGTACCCCGCCGCCGGATGAACCGGCCCCTCGTCCTCCGCCAGCATCGGCCCGGGAGACCAGAGCCGTCCGGCTCTCAGCGCCGCCTCTTTGAGCCACGCCGCCGGGTACTCGGCCATCAGGCCCGCCGCCGACCTCAGATAAGACACGTCCTGCCGGATCTCGTCAAGCCCCTTCGCTTCGCCGGCAGGCTCCTGCTTCCCCGCTTCGCCGCCCGTTCCCCTTGACCCCTCCGTGCCGCCGTAGAGCTTCGCGCCGGTGTCGGTCGTCAGAACGGGCACGCCGAGCCGCAGCGCGTTTCGCGCTGCCCAAGGCGCGAGGCAAATCACGAGGACGGCTGTCCCTACAGCCCATCCTGCGAGGATCCGCCGACACCGGCGGGCCACGATGGCCGCCACTCCCGCCGGGATCGCCAGCCCGGCCGCCCACGGCTGAAGATACGCCGCCGCTGCCAGCGCCACTCCGGTCGCCGCAGCCCAGAACCACGCCCATCGGCTCGACGCCGCCGACACCAGAAACTCCAGCCCAAGCGCCATCGCCGCCGCCAGCGCCAGCCCCGTCGGCACGACAGGCACCGCCAGGGCCGCAAAGTAAACCTGGTACGGATCGAAGGCAACCAGGGCCACAGCCGCCAAGCCCGCCCACAGGCCCGCCAGCCTGACCGCCGCCCATCCTGCGACGATTAGCGTAGCCGCGCCGCAGATCGACTGAAACACCGTCAGCCCGCGAAGGGACGTGGCTGTCAGCCTGTCGGCCGCCGACACCAGCACCGGGTACCCCGGCATCCGCCAAGCGACTCTCGACAAGCCAGGCGGATCCTGGGCGAGGACAAACCCCTTGCCCTCCGTAACGCTCTTCCCGATGGCCAGGAATTCGTCGGATCCCGGCGGCTGCGCCGCCTGGCCCTCGCCGATCATCAGGGCCAGCGCCAGCCGCACCACAAGCCCCAGCGCCACCAAGGCCACGATCATCAGGCGCGCGGCAGGCTTGCGCGGCGCGGATTCGGGTTGCTCTGGCATTGCGTAGCCGACCCCCTGAACCGCGACATCGTATCGGCCGGCAGGGAGGAAATCAAGGCGAACGGCCCGGCGCCTTGAGGAGCCACAGGCCCTCCTCCGGCCGGTATGGGTCGGCCTGGTGATAGACCCGCACCAGACCTGGGACGGTCTCGAGTTGCGGCAGGTACCTGTCGTCGGTGATGACGTAGAAGGTCCGCCCGGCGGCATTCTCCTTCTCGACGCCAGCGGGACCCGCCAGCGGGGGCATGGGGCGCGCCACGTAGAAGATCACGGAGTTGTTCGTGCCGCGGCAGGCATGGAGCGGCGCGTCGGGGGGCACGAGTTCGCGGACATGACGAGCGAAGTCGACCGCCCGACTCGACCGGTCGATCGGACCGATCAGCGTGGAACCGGCCCAGAGGAACGTTGCCGCGAACGTCGCCAAGAGAACCGCCAAGCTCCCCACCAGGCGCCGGCGCGACGCCAGGACCCATGCCGCGGCGCCGCCCACGATGCTCATCGCCCCCAGGACGGCCATCGGCCGGAGCACGCCCGGCGTCGCCAACCGCGCCACCGTCCCTCGAAACCTATCGAAGAAGGCCGGTTGCGCCAGGTACAACGCGTACACCGCCAGGCACAGAACGCCCAGACCCACGAAGAACACTCCGTGGCCCGCAAGGAGCCGCGCCCGCGTCTGCGACGCGCCCCCGCCTGCCTGCGCCACCACCTCACGCAGCGCCAGGGCCGTGAACACCGCGGCGGCCGGAAACAGGGGAAGGATGTAGTGGTCTTGCTTACCCGCTGCCACGCTGAAACCGACCAGCGTCCCGACCAGCCACGCCCCGACGAAGAGCAGCCACGCGCGGTCGCGTACGTCGCGCCAGGCCCGCCGCGCCGCCAGCACCAGGCCGTACGCGAAGAAGACGGTCCACGGGGCGGCGAGCATCGGCAGGCGCAGCAGGTAGAAGTAGACCGGCTCTTCGTGGCCGAACTCACCCGCGGCGCGGTCCACCGACTCCGCCATCCAGATCTTCAGTGCGTCGTGGTCATGCTGGTACACATAGAGATGCCACGGAAGCACGACCGCGAGGAAGACCGCGATCGCCGCGGCCGCGCCGCCGAGCGTCCAGGCCCACTCGTTCGGCGAAGCTCGATCGGCCGCTTGTGGCACGGCCGGCTTGTCCGGCCGTGGCGAAGACCCCGCCGGCGCCCCCACGGCCGGGCAAGCCGGCCGTGCCACACGACGCACCTGCCGCGCCACGCACACCGCGGCCGCCACGAGGTACGGCAACGCCAGAACCAGCAGCGGCGCCGGCCCCTTGGCGAGCATCGCCAGGCCGCCGAAGGCGCCGGCGAAGAGGAACCATCGGAACCGCCGCCGGCCGCCTCCCTCCACGCCCATCCAGAGGGCGAGAAGCGACGCCGTCGAGAAGCATGTCATCGGCATGTCGGAGAGCGCCGCGCGGGCGTTCATCAGGAAACCCACCGTGGTGGCCAGCGCCGCCGCCCCGACGAAAGCCGTCAGGCGGTCGTACCGCCGCGCGAGCGCCGCCGCCACCATCAGGACCGTCGCCAGGGCCGCCAACGCGCTCGGCAGCCGGGCGCTCCAGGCGTTGACCTCTCCCACCGCCCACGCCACCGGAACCACCATCCAATACGCCAGCGGGGTCTTCCGGAGGCGGGGACTGTCGTTGAGATTGGGAACCAGGTACGGGCTGGGCCGCGAGCCGTCGGCCAGTTGCACCGGCCGATTCAGCAGCATGTTGCGCGCCGTTCCGGCCAGCAGCGCCTCGTGCGTGCGCAGCGGAATGTCGTCACCCAGGCGGAAGAAGAAGACGGTCCCCAGCAGGGCCGCCAATCCCAGCGGCAAGAGCCACGCAAGGCGTTGCGGCGGCCCGCCGTGAGCCTCCGGGTCGGACGACGACGGTATCGGTGTTTGAACGCTCATGGGATATGGGTTCTACCTTGGCGTCGGCGGATTTGCAACAGTCGTCGAGCCGCAGGCGCCTGCGGCTCGACGTTCTATTTGCTTCCCACGTTCGCGGCAACACGCTATCCTTACGGTGCCCTTCCGCTTGTGAAAGGAGATGTCGATGAAACGCTTCCTCGTGGTCGGTCTGATTCTGGCTGCCATCTTACTCGCGGTTTCGGCCCTCCCTGCCGAAGAGGTCATGAAGGGCCAGTGGGTCAACATCTCCGACGCCCTCATCGCGAAGCTCGCCGGCGAGGGCGCGAAGCCCGGCTACGCGGGGCCGACGGCGGGCATCGCGCTGGACCATGCGACGGGCGACGTCTACCTCGTGGTCAACGACCTGGGGCTCTACAAGAGCACCGACCGCGGCGCGACCTTCGCCCGCGGCGCCGACGGGAAGACGGTCGGCGGGCGGTGCGAGACCGCCTTCGCCCTCGACGCCGACCCCGCCGGCACGCGCCTCATGTGCTTCATGATCTACGGCTCGAGCGCGTACACCGACGACGGCGGCAAGACGTGGCTCAAGTCCGCCGCGAGCCACCTCGACTTCGGCCAGGTCGACTGGACCGACGCGAAGACGATGATCGCTCTGCGGCACGAGGCGGGCGGGATGATCTGCCTCACGACCGACGGCGCCAAGACGTGGAAGGACCTCGGCAAGGGCTTCAGCCGCGTCGGCCTCTTCGACGCCAAGGCCCTGCTGGCGACCAAGGAGAAGGAGCCGGGCATCCTGCGCTCGACTGACGGCGGCGAGACGTGGACGAAGACGACCGACCTCAAGCCCGCGGGCCTGGCGATGCGGACGTACAAGGGCATCGGGTACTGGACCAGCGAGGCGGGCCTCCTCGCGTCGAAGGACAAGGGGGCCACGTGGGCCGTGCTGAGCAGCCCCGTGAACTGCCTCCAGGGACCGTTCTTCGGCAAGAACGAGACACACATCGTCGTGGTCGGCAAGGAAGGATTCCACGAGACCACCGACGCGGGGAAGACGTGGAGGCTCGTCGCGCCGCTGCCGCCGGGCTACACCGCCGACCGGATGGCCCTGTGCGCGTGGGATCCGTCGGCCAACATCTTCTATATCTCCCGGATGACGAAACCGGCGTTCAAGTATGCGAGGTGAGCCGTCGAGCCCGCCGCGGAAGCGGCGGGTCACGCAGGAAGGGAGGGTGTCCCGCCGCTTCCGCGGCGGGCTCGGGCGCATGGAGGGCGTAGAAACATGGAAGTCTCGATGTTACTCCTCGGTGCCGCCGCCATCGTGGCCGCGGCGCTTGTCGGCGCGGCGGGCGCCGCCGAAGCGCCGAAAGACCTGGTGGCCAGCGGCGACTTCGCCGCCGGCGAGGGCGAACTCCCCGCCGCATGGAAAGCGTGGACGCCCGTCTGCGCAGGCGCCCGCGCGGCAGTCCGCAAGACCTCCGGCGGCCTCCTGGTCGAGTCGCCGAAAGAACCCTACGGCATCGGCATCGTTGAGCAGAAACTCGCGGGCGTCCGCGGCGGGCAGGCCTACGCCGTCGAGGTCGCCGCCGAGCTTCAGGGCATCGCTGCGCCGCGGCAATCGGTCATGGTCCGCTTGACCTGGACGCGCAGCAAGAACCCGCTCCACCCCGCCGGAATGCTCGTGCGCGGGCCGCAGATGAGCGACGCCGGGGCGAATACGGCACCCCCCTCTCCCCTCGCGGGAGAGGGGCCGGGGGTGAGGGGGCAGCAGGGGCAAGATGCCACCCCGCCGCCGGCCCCCCGCACCCCGCGTCGCCCCCCACTCCCCGCAAGGGGGGGGGTTGTGGCGAAGTTCGCCGACGTGCTCGTCGCGCCGGCCGAGGCCGACGGCGCGCTGCTCGCGCTCGAGGTCAAGTGGCCGCAGGGCGGCACGGTGCTCTGGAAATCCGCGACGGTACGCCCCACCGCTCCGCCGCCCCCGCGCAAGGTCAAGGTCGGGACGACGTACCTGCGGCCGAAGGACAGCACCCCCGAGAAGAACCTGGAGCTTTTCGCGGCCCAGGTGGATGCCGCCGGCAAGCTCGGCCTCGACATCGTCTGCCTCTCGGA
>Ga0315284_10009470_pt1 | contig 13883 bp, 15 predicted proteins | sample YL17G09_16_MG_FD_203696 | JGI IMG/M metagenome (GOLD analysis project Ga0315284, IMG submission 203696) | Sediment microbial communities from Yellowstone Lake, YNP, Wyoming, USA - YL17G09_16 | ecosystem: Environmental > Aquatic > Freshwater > Lake > Sediment | place: USA: Wyoming | collected... | reverse complement strand
AGCGTATCATCAAGGTCGAAAGCGTAAGCTCGACGAAAAACAGTTTTTGCTCTCATTAATAAGTACTTATTCTTTTTTGTGTTTTTTCAAAATCTGTTTCTGCCCATTCATGCGCTTCTATTGCAGCAGATTCTGTATCATAATTTATAAAATCTTTATGTATTAAATCTACTATTTCTTGAGGATTTAAACTTATTGGATCATTACTTAATAATTTTGAATCCATATATTCCCATAAATTAATATTTGTGTTTGTTATACGAATAAGCCTTTCAGCAATATTTTCTTTTAAATTTATACTAAAATAATAAATTATTTCAAACGGATCAAACACTCCTATTTCTTCCCACCCTTTATCAAAATTTCTAGAACTTAATAAATCATCTGGAGCAACATAGTCTGGTGAAGAATCTAAGTTTATTCTATATTCATCTTCAATATATTCTTCTTCATCCCAATAAGGTTCTTTCATTTTCTTTAATGCTTTTCTAATATTTTGTATATGACGAGTAAGTCCAATTCCCATATCAGTTATGGGATCTGAATCTTCAGTGAACTTCTCATTTAGACTTTCTTTAACTTTCTTTCTTTTTTCTTTAGCGATATGATCTTTAATAACTTTAACTACTTCAGTGTGTCCTTTATAACTTGCCCATTGTAAAGCATAATCATCTCTAGTATGTACATCTGCACCTGCAGCTAACAAGATTTTAACCACTTCAGTGTGCCCATTCTCACTTGCCCATTGTAAAGCATAATCATCATCAGCATGTACATCTGCGCCTGCAGCTAACAAGACTTTAACCACTTCAGTGTGTCCATTATTACTTGCCCATTGTAAAGCAGTATCACCATCAGCATGTACATCTGCACCTGCAACTAACAAGACTTTAACCACTTCAGTGTGCCCATTCTCACTTGCCCATTGTAAAGCAGTATCACCATCAGCATGTACATCTGCACCTGCAGCTAACAAGTATTCAACAAAATCTAGTTTTCCATATTGAGCACTATATACTAAGGCATTATCTTTATCTTCAAATGATACATTTGTTGATTTCATCCATAACTTTATCTGATGCATCATACCAATATCCATGTCAGAGATGGGATCTGAATCTTCAGTGAACTTTTCATATATAAATTTAGCTCTCATGAAAATTTATGTCCTAAAAACATTTTTGTGTCAAATTCTATATCATCTATCAGATCAGAATTTTCAATATTAAATTTTTCATATATTAATTTAGCTCTCATTATTCTATAATATATGTTTCTTCATTAGTTAATAATTTATATTGAGATCCATCTTCTGCTTCAATAATTATACTTCCATCTGTTATGTCTGCTATATAATTTTTGATTTTTATTTTTATTTTCTCTAGACCATATCCCATATTTACTCCCTGAATTGGTCCCTGAACACTTTGTATTCCGGGTGATCTGAATGGTGTAGCAATTCCAGGAATATATCCTTGTGATCCAAGTTTACGCATAACGCCTGAAATTGTTTTACCTACAAATTGTGCTACATATTCATCCCATGCCATTTCAGCAGGAGATAGTATTTCATAATATTTTTCTGAAAAATCAATTTTTCCTATGCCCATATCATGAACAGGATCTGAATCTTCTATAAATTTTTCAAATACAAATTTTGCTTTCATTTATTTAATATAAATTTTCTTTAACATAGAAAGATTATAAATAGTATGATCTTCATCTGCTATAATAATATGTGTATTATATTCATGTTCTAACGATTCAACACGAAGGTCAACAACTTTAATTGTGTATTTTCCCCTTTCTCCTTTTCTTTTTTGTTCCATGGTTTTTGAATCAAACGCTGGTAATATATCCATTTCTGCTGTTATGGTTTTACCGATAAGAATTTTTCTTAGATATAACTCCCATTTTTTGTGTGAATCCGTTTTAAGTTTTTCTATATCTTTTTCTAATTTTTTTCTTCTACTGGTAAAAGCATTAATTAATACAACACCACCTATATTAAGATCTGCAATAGGATCTGAATCTTCTGAAAATTTTTCAAATATTTTTTTAGCTTTCATTGATCATATCTCTTATATTTTCAATAGTTTGTATTTGTTGTTCTTGCCACTTTATCATTTTATTTAATTTTAGTAAAGTAACACCTCTAATTTTACATATTTGTTTAAAAATAGCTTTAATTTCCTTTGCATCTTTTAAATATTTAACAATTCCTCTGTCGTAAAAGAAAAATCCCCATCTGGAATTTTTAATTACATGTTCCGCTGATCTATTTGTATAAACAAATATAAGTTCAAAATAATCCTCATCAAAAAGTAATTTGCTTAATGCTGTTTTTTTATCTCCTTCATCAAAAATAAATGTATCAATCTCATCATATTCAGTATTATAATTGTTTCCAACTGATTCGAGTCTAAAATCAAAACCTAGTTTTTCAATATCTTCGGTAAATTGATTTAAAACGTCATGTGGTTTCAATCCAATACCCATATCTTTTATAGGATCTGAATCTTCAGTGAATTTTTCATTTAAGAGTTTTGCTCTCATTTAATATTTTATTTTATATATTCAACAAAAAAGGAGACTATATAGTCTCCTTTTGTCTTTTTAGATTATGAGTTTTTATTCTTCTTTGATTTTTGTTTCGTCTTCTTCTCCCACGCCAGAAAAGTCTATATCTTCATCAGGAACTTCTTCAACTGGTTCTTCACCAATTTCAGTTTCTGCTTCTTCAGGAGAAACTTCTTCCATTTCAATATCACCTCCGAACATTTCTTTAACATCTACACCTTTTTCTTCAAGCCATCCTTTAAGTGTTGGCCATTGGTCAGCAGGAACTTTAATTTTATTTTCTTCAAATTCAGCTGTTGGTTCAAGAGTTTCTTCACCTTCTGGTTGATCTAATTCAGGAGCTTCTTCTCCTTGATCACCAAGCCCAAGCTCATCACTTGTTCCTAAATCAAGTTCTTCTTCTGGTTGTTCTTCTGCTTCTGTAAGAGATTCTTTAACATTATTTTCTTCTGCTGGAACTTCATCAGTAGGTTCTTCTACAGGTGCTTCATCAGTTGGTTGTTCTTCTGGCATTTCAGGTTCTTCAACTTCAGCTGGAATTTCTTCTTCTTTAGGTTCAACTGGAACACGTTCAGCCGTAATACCAAGTTCTGCAAGTTCATCAATTGCTGAATCAACATCATCTACTGTAATAATAAACTCTGTTATTTCAACTTTTTCAACGTTTTCTTCACCATCAAGAGTTGTAGCCGTTTCATCTTCTACAGGTTCTTCACCTGCTTCAGGTTCTTCAGCGCCAAGAGTTTTAAGATCTTCATCTGAAAGTTCATCTGATTCATCTGGTTCTGTAGCTTCAAATAATTCTTTTTCTTTTTTTCTTTTAGCTTTAAGATTTTCAATGATTTTTTTCATTTTGTCTTTTCTTGCTTCAGTGATTTCATTTTCAAGATTATCAAGTTCACCATCATCTGCATCTTCATCACCTAAAAGATTATGAAGTTTAGGATCTAACTTTTTTCCGAGATTATTAGCCTCCTTAAGCTCACTTTCATCTTTATCTTGTTTATCTGTTAAAAGATTATGTAAATCAGAATCGAGTTTACCACCCAAATTAGGAGATTTTTTGCCTGTAAGTTTATGAGAAACAAATTGTGCTCTCATTACCTTTGCAGATTCATCCATACCTAAAATACCTGGGCGACCTTTATCTTTAAAATCATATTCTCTTGGTTCTTCATCTTCAGGACGTTCAGCAAGTTCATCTTCATCTTCAAGCTCTTCTTCTCCTGTTCCGTCATCTTCAAGATAATTATCTTCAACATCTTCATCTTCAAGTTCATCACTTTCTAAGTCTTCTTCATCTTCAAGATCTTCTTCACCGCCTTTACCATTCTTATAATATGTTAAAGTTATTTTTTCATCATCTTCTGCATATTCAAATTCATCTGATTCAACATGTTGTTCTTCTCCACTTTCAGGTTCTTCATCAAATCTATCATCATCAAAATCTACTTTTTCAGCAGGTTCATCATCTGATTCTAAATCATCATCAGTATAATCTTCAGCTTCAACATTATCATCTTCAAGATCATCTTCTCCCATATCATCATCAACATCTTCATCTTCAGGAGTTTCTTCAATATCAATGTCTTCATCTAAATATTTTTGTCTGTTGGCTCTTTCAAGAATAGAAGAGAGTTTGTCTCTTGCAATTTTAACTGACTCAGATACATTTAAGTTTTCAACAGGAATAAATTGGTTAACCAACCTTTGACCTAAATTAGATAACTTAAAATAAGTAATGCCATTTTTATTTTCCATTAGAAAATACTTGGCATTTCTTTTAATAAACATATTAGCAGCAGCTACTGTAGAGCCGCCTTCTTTAAGACCTAAAATATATTGTTTCAGATCTCTTTTACTTACTGAGCCGCTTTCAGCGACAAATGATAACACTTGATTTCGTAATGGAGCATTTGTGCCTGCTGTTATAGTAGCGCGTTGACCATATTTACGTTTCAATGTTATAGATTTTGATTCACCTAAAAACTCAGAAAGGGTTTTGGGAACATACTGTTTTTTCATATTAGTTAACATTAATTTTAATTTATAATTTATATATCTATATTCAAAATAACAACATTGTGCTATTTTTGTAACATCTATTCTTCGTAATGTTGTTTTAAAAATATAATCAATTCGCTACTAATTCTTTTTTGTAAATGTATAAATGTATCTAATGATTCATAATCATCTATTGATGCTTTAATTGATGCTCCATATTTTACAAGTAATTTAACCATTTTTAAATCATTATTAAATATTGCATATCTCATTGGATAATCACCTTCTATAATTTTTTTATTAGAATAAGGATTGTAATGTACATTTGCACCTAATTCTAATAAATATTTTACATATGAATATTTACGTTTGTTTACACATTGCAATAGCATTCTTTCAATAGTTAAAGGTATAGAACTTATATTTGTAATTGTTTTTTCACAAAATTCTTTAATATTATACATCATACCAATACCTAGATCAGCTATGGGATCTGAATCTTCAGAAAATTTTTCATTAACATCAAGTTTTCCTGGAAATTCATCATTAACCAATTTACTTAATTTATCTGATAAATTATAAAATCTTCTTAAATCTAATACATGTTCTGGACTTAATGCATCTTTTATTTTTAACCCAGCTTTTAAAAACATTTTTACCATTCTTAGTTTATTATAAAAAATTGTCTGTCTTAAACCATACAATTTAACATCATTACTTATATTATCTGAATTTATATAAAAATCAATAAAGTCATATTTATTATCATTTATACTAATTGACATACCAATCCAATCAGTATATAAACGTCCAGAAGTTTTATATTCTACATATTCTTTAATGTCGCGTATTATACCTATATTTAGATCATGAATAGGATCTGAATCTTCATCTGTAAATTTCTCTAATATAATGTGTTCTTTGATGATTTTCATTATTCTGTTCTAATGTTTATTATATTATAATCATATGGATCTCGTTGAACTTGTACAACCTTATATTTAAGTTTAACTTCTGGTTTTATTTCACAATATAATGTAGGACAAGATTTGAGCAAATAAAAATCTTCATCAATATCTGGGAGATAATATTTAAAACGTCCTTCACTGTTAATATCTGAAAATACATCTTTATATTCTAAACTATTAATAATTATTGTTTTGACATAATTTTTTATGGCATCAAGAGTGCATAATTCTTTAAAATCGTTCATTCTTGGATGATTTAAATATATAGTTATGAATTTATCAAAGTTAAATTTAGGAGCATGAGATTGCACATATTTAATAGTAAAAATCAATCTACTTTTATCATGTTCTAAAATTGATTTACAAATTTGTGGAAAAATATGAGATATACCTATACCCATATCAGATACAGGATCTGAGTATTCTTCAAATTTTTCTTCTAGTCGAAATTTTACAGATGTTATGTCTACATCTATATAAAAAAACTTTTTTAAAGCTTCCTTAACCTTTTTAATGTCTCTTTTAGCATCATTTCTATGTGCTGGCATAATATGTAGAATTATATCTTCAAATATTTTTTGTATTTCTTTTTGTGATGATGGATTTTGGAGAGCAACATTTTTTAAAACTTTATAAACTACATATGATGCAGCGGTATGCTTAGGTGTACCAAAATAATTAATAGAAGATTGATATGAAGATATTGACCCTTCTTTTTCTAATTCTTTATCCCAAAAAACTTGTATACCAATACCCATATCATGTATAGGATCTGAATCTTCAGCGAACTTCTCATTAACGCGTTCTTGTTTTAATTTATATAAGATTAAATCTCTAAAATCTTTTAAGTATGGTAATTTTGTTTTTTGCTGATCAAAAGGCACTCCCCATTCTTTAATGTGTATTGCGCCATATGCACGAGTATATTCGTAATTCCATCCATCTAAAAAATCTTTTACTTCTTTTAGTATACTTGGACTTACTCCAGGCTGATCATAATGTTTCATAACTTTTTTAAGATGTTCTAATGACTCAAATTTAGATACAATACTTATATTATCTAAGAAAAAGTTAGCAGCTTCTTCTGCTGTTTCAAATTCTCTTATATGTCTGCCGCCTATTCCTAAATCACGAACAGGATCTGAATCTTCAGTGAACTTCTCAAATATAATATGTTCTTTAACTAGTTTCATTAAGAAAATCCTCAAATGTTTGAATTTTATGTGATTCTTGAACTTCCGGTTCTTCAACAGGTTCTTCTATTTTACTGTTAAATTCGTTTTTATTTATTAATTCGGCATCATCATAATTTTCTCTCAAAAATGCAATAATATCAAATTCGTCCCAATCTGGATCATAGTTCAACTTTTCAAATGTTTCTGAAGTCCCATTAGTAACTTTTGCTCTCCACTCTCCGTTACTAAATAATTTGTAGATTTTACCTGTGAAATCACCATCTGCGTCATGAATATCAACATAAAATACTTTATCTTCATTTATTTCTTCATGCGTGTCTGCTATATCTTTTTCTTCTTCTGTAAAATCTTCATCTTCGATAGATTCTTCTTCATCATCAATATCTAAAATATCATTGGTTTCAATATCATCAACCGGTTCTAACCCTATTTGTTCAAGTTGATCAACCCATTCGGGATCTAATTCTTCTTTATCAAAACCTAATGTAGTTTCTTCTTCATCTTCTATATATGAAATATTTTCTGCATCCATATAGTTTTTAAGATCTTGAATCACTTCAGAATCAGCATCACGAGTATCAAAAGTTTCTTCATTTATAACTTCTTTTATCCTTAAAATACCTTCATATGATTCTTTAGTAACAGGACTTCCATCTGCATTTACGGCTTGTCCTGTAGTATTAACAGTTCCGGTTTGTTGTTGCTGTGTAGTTGTTGGTTGTTGTGTTCCTGCTGTTTTAGCTGCCACTTTTTGAGTTTGTGCCAATTGTTGTTGTGCTTGAGCCATTTTCAAATATTTAACAGATAAATCTGATATTTGTTTAGCTAATTTATTGTTTAATTCTTGAAGCATTTTATTATAATTGGCTTTTACAGCTAAAAGTTCTTTTGCATGAGCTTCACTGTATACTTCATCTTGTTCATTTAGATGATTTAATTTTTTCATATCTTTAGCTTATTTTATTTATATATTTAGTCATCTCGATACATTACATGTAATCCTACTTGCACATATTTTCTTATTAGTTCTTCGGGTACAGGATCTCCATTCATAATCATATTGTGTTTAAAATTTTTCCCAACGGTTTTTGGTAAATATTTTGGATCAAACTGAATGTCATTACCACTACATTCAAAATCTTCTCCTACTATTTCTGGGCAACCTTTAAGAGAAATTAATTTGTTATTATGACAATAATATCCTATATAAACTTCTTTAGGACCTCCTTCTAAAGTTTCTAGATCATTAAATCCAGTATAAAAGTGTCCTTCGACAGTTTTAGGACAACCTTTCAATGTTTTTAAACCTACATTTGTAACATTAAAATCACCATAACATATATTAAACTTGATATAATCTGGAAAATCATATAACATTTTATCATTTTTAAAATATGCAAATTCATTTACATTAATAGTAAGATTTTTATTAATTTTATAATTTTCTATATTATTTTTTTCTAACCAATCAAATATTTTCTTACGTATACCTATATTCATATCGTAAATAGGATCTGAATCTTCAGTGAACTTTTCATTCACACTTTCTTTAACTTTCTTTCTTTTTTCTTTAGCGATATGATTTTTAAGGACTTTAACTACTTCAGTACGTCCCATAGCACTTGCATATCGTAAAGCATAATCATCATAAGTATGTACATCTGCACCTGCAGCTAACAATACTTTAACTACTCCCGTGTGTCCATAATTACTTGCCCATCGTAAAGCATAATCATTATTAGCATGTACATTTGCACCTGCAGCTAACAAGTATTCAACAAAATCTAGTTTTCCATATATAGCACTACATGCTAAAGCATGATCTTTATTTCTAAATAGTTTACCCATAGATTTCATCCATAACTTTATATCATGTATCATACCAATGTTCATGTCAGCAATGGGATCTGAATCTTCAGTGAACTTCTCGTTTATATGTTCTCTAAGTAATTTCATTTTTTTATTAATAATATTTCTACTTGACCATAATTGTTTTCAAGATTAAATCTAATCCATCCATTTTTAATTAATGGCTCAATTGTTTTATTATTCCATGCAGTATATGAAATATTTGAATCATCAGCATCAAAAAATTTATTTTTAAGTTTATATCCTTGTTTCATTTTTTTCCATAAATTAACTTTTTTATTATTAGATAAATAAACTTCTAAAGGTGACCCATATTTTTCAGCAATATCGATTGACCAGTCTTCTACAGCAGGTAATACTTTACCTTTTATTTTTTTAGGTTTTAAATTTTCTGGAATTTTATATTTAGTTTCTGTTATAAAATATTTTTCAGGTATGTAATAATCTGAAAAAAGAGTTCCTAATTTAAATGGCAATGGTTCTAAACTCGGTTCAATCACAAATTCACCAAAAGTTATATCTACTGTTAAATCACTATTAATTTTATATTCATTATTAAATGCGTATTTTTCTAACCAATCTCTAATAACTCGGATGTGGCCAATGTTCATATCATGAATTGGATCTGAGTCTTCAGTGAACTTCTCGTTTATTTGTTGTTCATATATATTTTTAATTTTTTGAAGACTATTGTATGTGTAATTATGATTCTTATCCTTTGCGTATTTTATTGCTCTATTTAAATTGGCGCCATTTTTAATTAATATTATTGCTGTATCAATATTTTGATGATATGCAGCATTTCTAAGAGGCCTTTCATCATAAGTATGAACATCTGCACCATCATTAATAAGGTATTCAATAAATTCAGTTTTTCCGTGATATGCGGCTGCACGCAATAATTCATCCTTATTTTCAATATTCCAATCACTTAATATGTCACCAGATTCCATCCATTTATTTAATGCTTTTATTATTCCTATATTCATATCTTTAATAGGATCACTATCTTCAGTAAACTTTTCAATTATAATATGTTCTTTGATTAGTTTCATCCAATTTGTTTTTTATATTTAACTATTAAATGATAATATTCTTCTGGAATTCCATCATATTTGTCTTTATCCATTATATCTTTTGGTACAGTAAACATATAAATTCCAACGTCATTTTCACTACCATATTGTACACGTGCTCTTATTTTCATCATATTAATACTTTGTAATTGTCCTGCATCGTATTTATCAAATTTTATCATGGTTTCTGCCATAAACTTATTTTCATAGTATTTTTTACCATTTACTGTAATTGGAAATTTACCTTCATATCCTATGAATACATATATATTGTTTTTTTCTTCTTCAGCTTTTTGTTTTCTAGTTCTTGAAATTTTAGCCAAATAAATTTTAGCTCTTTGTATATCAGGTGATGCTTGTTCACCTCTTTTATCTCCCCATGTCATTCCTGTTAATACATATTCAATAATAGTAAAAATTTCCTGTTTATCAATACCCTTTTTAACAGCTTCATCAATAAGATTAATTATGTTATCTTTAGTTTTCTCTAATCCATATAAAAGTTGTTTTTTACCTTCAGGAAAATGTTTGAGTTGAACATCAACAAAAAATGCAGGTTGACTCCTACGGCCATATTTCATGAAGAAAGTGTAATCATCTTCAAATTTAACATCATTTTCTAATATACCTATTTCTTTAAGATCTTTAAGAATTTGTTGTTTCTTTCCAATACCCATATCTTTAATAGGATCACTATCTTCAGTGAATTTTTCTGTTAAATATTCTTTTACTTTTTTCATATACATTTTTTATTTATCAGAATATCTGCCTGGACTAAAAAATTTTCTATATTCTGGTTTTATTTTAAATTTAATAATATAAGGTGCTTGATATTCAGAAGCTACATCATAAAAACATACAGAAATTCCTGCTTTTTCTACTAATTCAGATGCATAACTTACTCTATGTATACGTTTAGGATTACCATTTTTATATTTTTCTACAGGACTATATAATGTGTTACTATAAAAATTAATATTAAAATAAGTTCCTGTTCGATGTTGTTGTCCTCTGCCTACTGCACCAGTAATGTGTATATAATGTATGTTTCCGGGTCCTGCTCCAATAATAAATTGATTTTTTTTATCTTCTTTAATTATATTTTTTATTGATAACTTAATAGTTTCTGGCAATCCTATACCCATATCATGAACAGGATCTGAATCTTCAACAAATTTTTCCGTAAGTAAATTATTTGAATTTTCTACTTCTTCTTTGGTTGATTTACGTACACCTTCTTTTAGTTTTTTAGCAAGTTTACTTATAGAAAATAATCTAAAATCAGATTTTTTTTCTCCATTAATAGTTACATAGCGATCTATATATTTGTTTATTATATCACTATATTTTGATCTCATAGAACAAGAAGAATAACTATCCGTAGCTAGTATAAATACTTTTGGTAATTTATTTACTTTTAAAATATGTGTAATATTATTTGCTAGAAAAACATGAAAATCTTCTTCAGAATTAAAATCTCTTTTAATAAATAATCCAATACCCATATCATGTATAGGATCTGAATCTTCAGTAAACTTTTCATTAATATATTCTCTAACTAGTTTCATTAGTCATTAATTGGTTTTATTATTTTTCCAGACCATAATCTATACTCATTAAATATCATTTCTCTTAAATTCACAATAGGGCGCGGAACTAATTCTGCAAATAATACATAATTATTATCTTCTATTGAGCGAAATGCAGTTAATCTATCTTCATTATCTAGTTCACCAACATTAAATTTATCTTCAACGTTTATACGCCCACCCATCACTTCTTCCTCAAAAAATAATTGAAGTGTAATCTCAGATTTTTTACCTTTATCCGTTATAATCACAATAGGTTCAAAATCTGGACGACAATATTCAAATATTTCAGTTAAATTCCATGAATCAAGTAATCCAAATCCCGGTATTAATGCATTATTATCATTCATTAATGCTTGCATTTGTGCTTTCACTATATCATCAGATGCGTGAAAATCCTTGCCTTCTACTCTAAATTTGTTGCTTATACAAAATATTATAATTGGAACATTCCACATCTGGTTTATTCTTATTACATTTGTCATTTGTGCATTTGTAAAAGGTTCAAATGTTGTTATATAAATTGCACATGATTTTGCACCCTTTTCAACATCTTTAATCTTAGGTTCAAATGCTTTTTGAATTGATGCAATAACTCTCATATTATCTACATCTGTGGGATTTCTTTTCTTAAATGCATCAACTACAATATTTTCAGAACGAGATTCATTCAAAATATTTTTATCTAAATGTGAATTTATTAAATAAACATAAGAATTAAATTTTTCAACAATAGATTCTGTTAATAATCCGTAAGGTTTCTTATATTTTCTAAATGACGATAACACAACTTTAAATAGTGCTTCATAAATAGGAGCTGTATCGATCCATTTTAATGTTTCTTTATTTTTAATGAATTTTCTATTTAATTTACCATTGTATCCAAACTGTGGAGGCATTAAATATTTGGATTCTAATGTTTCATTAATTGGTTTCATTTTACAATACTTATTAAATATATCGCAAACTATATTTATATACATTTCATCTTTTGAATCTGCTTCTAATATTGGAATATTATAATTACTCATAAAAGTATTTAAATCCGTAATTACAATATCATAAAAATCACGAGATTCATTTTCTTTTTCATATGCTTCATTAAGAATTTCAAATTCATATGATATGATTTGAGCTAATTTATCCTTTGATTTAATTACAATACCTTCAATAATATCTTCTTTAGAATATGAACTATGAAGAACTTTTTCTATCATTTTTGAAAATGTCATAGTTTCACCTTCATATTGTTTTGTATCATATGCTATAAGAAGTTTTTTCTGTTCTTCATCCAATTTTCCTTCAAATAATACAGGCGGACGACCCATGCATAATATGGCAGCCCAATCTTTTACAGTATTGTAATCATAAGATTCTATTACCTTGTTTCCAATTTTTTGAGTTACATCTGTAAGAATATACTTTGGAAGTTTAGAATATGGTATACGTAATGGACGTTCTACTGGAGTGTAATATAAACCAAAAAATAAATTCTCTGGAATTTTTGCATCTTTAGTTATTATTGGAATTTCAAGAAGAGCGTCTTCATAAATATTTGAGAGCACTCTGTCTATCAATGTAATAGGAGTATTATCTTTTTTATAAAATAAAAGCTCGTCACCTTTTTTCTCGAAAATAAGTCTAAATGTATCCAGTTTTTCGGTTATAATAACTTCATCACCTAATAATGAGTCTACGTATTTGGATCCTTTTTTTTCTAAAATCCGTGATAAATGATTTAACATAACTTTTTTATTTTAATTTATTTATTAATTTATTTATAATATTTTTAATCTAAATATTCTGTAAATTTCTGATTCATAGATTCCATTAATTCATTTTTTGGAACATATCCCCAATAATCTTTAAAAAATTCATAACTAAAACCCCAACCATAACTATGGTCTGATGGATATTTTTTTAATTCTTTCAATGCTTCAATTAAACGTTTTTTAGTATGAAAATGTATATAATGTATACGTTTAGGATATTGATTCTCTGGTTTTTCATCTACACCAGTAATTAAAATATATGAACCAACATCAGGAAATATTTCCATATATTGTTTTAGTTGTAAAACATCACCTCTTTTTAAATTATTCCATATTGCGGGCAAACCTATACCTAAATCTTCAATAGGATCTGAATCTTCTGTAAATTTCTCGTTTATATGTTCTTTAACTAGTTTCATTAATAGATAACGTAATATTCATCTGGACACACATAGTATTCCTTATTATCATCGATATTTTTTATAAATATATGTCTTTTATTTCTAGAATCAACAAAATAGCTCGTTACATTTAAAATTTTTAAATCTTTGTATATTTTTTTTCGTTCGTTAAGTTTTTCATTTCTATAATCTTTATCAGGATCGGCGCTTTCTATAAAATATCCACTAATGTGTTTTCCTGGAAGTTTAATTTTGTAAAAATTTACCCAATTGTGTGAATTACTATGAGGATCTGGAGAAAACTTTGACGCTTTATCATATAAATTAATAGTGTCTCCTATTCCCATATCATGTATAGGATCTGAATCTTCTACAAATTTTTCAGTAAGTTTTTCTGGATGTGAATCACTCCACTTTGTTATTTCTTG
>Ga0315284_10009469_pt1 | contig 13885 bp, 9 predicted proteins | sample YL17G09_16_MG_FD_203696 | JGI IMG/M metagenome (GOLD analysis project Ga0315284, IMG submission 203696) | Sediment microbial communities from Yellowstone Lake, YNP, Wyoming, USA - YL17G09_16 | ecosystem: Environmental > Aquatic > Freshwater > Lake > Sediment | place: USA: Wyoming | collected... | reverse complement strand
AAGGATAAGATGCCTGCCGCACGCCACGCCGCCTTCCTCGCCCGCACCGCCAAGGAAACGTACTGCACCGACTGCCACGGCAAGCACCGGTTGGCCCAGCGCAAGTGCAAGTGGAAGTAGGTGTGGCACGGGCCGCGGGGATTCTCGGTCCGCGTTCCGCACTGGACTTGCACGTAAGTGATCCTGCAAAAAGGTGACTTACGATTTTCGGACCCCCCAAACCCCCTTTTAGGCCCGAACTTATCCACAAAATGGCCTTGGCGCTAGCGCCAGGGCAGGTCGACCTCCAAAATGTTAAGACGGGCTAGACAAAATTTCGCGCTTTTTTTGATTTTGCTTCTTCCAGACACCCCCTTTTGATTGCTTTTGATCGAAATGCGCGCGATTTTGACAGGTGCCCGTTGACGTAAGTCACATTTCAGAAATGCGACTTACGTTCGCTCCGTGAGAGATTTCACGAGCGCAGAGAGCACATCGGTAGAGGCCGTGAAGGCGGGAACAGGGACCAGGGACCAGGGACCGGGAAAGGCATTGCGGATTTCAGATTGCGGATTGCGGAGTGAAAGGCCGAAAGGCCTAAGCCACGCCGCGCTCAGCGGGGAGCCGGAAGCGACGGACAGTATCAGAAGGCGCCATCATGGCCCGGGACGGGCAGGTCTTGCCGCCTGTTCCCGCGCCCGGTAGTAAGACGTTGTGCAGGATCGTTCTATCGAGTATTGTTTCCCCGGAACTCCGGAAAGGCAACGGCGGGAACCGGCAACCGGGGTGGAATGCGGACCACGTTAATAAAGGCCAAGGCGGGAACCGGGACCAGCAATCACGCGCGGAAACCGGTTGCCGCGCGGCCGGTTGCGCGGCATAATGGCGACCGTACGGTTGTCATCGAAGCGAGGAGGGCCTATTACTATGGCGGAAGCGATAAAGGATCTCGACCACCTCACGCCGATCGACCACGCGGTAATCGCCAAGCCGCATACGCCCGTCTATAAGATGCACCGCTACTTCGCCCGGCGACCGTGGTCGGTCTTCCGCGAACTCATTGAGCACTACTCGAATCCCGGCAGCATTGTTCTGGACCCGTTCTGCGGCGGGGGCGTGACCGTCGTCGAAGGCCTGCGCCTGGGACGGAAGGTCATCGGCGTGGACCTCAACCCGTTGGCCACGTTCATCACGCGGATGGAGGTGACGGACGCCGACCTCGGGGAACTTCAGGAGTCCTTCGAGGCGGTCGAGGCAGCCTGCCGGCGGGAGATTGAAGACCTCTACCTGACCACCTGCCCTTCGTGCGGCCAGCGCGTCCCCGCCGACTGGTTCGAGTGGTCGAATGTATATGCTTGCCCACATTGTAGAACAACGTGCGTCATATCGAATTGCGGCAAGCCAAAACCTGGACTATACAAATGCAAGTCTTGCAGAAAGACCTTCGCCCCACTCGATGCGAAAAGGCTTCGCCAGGTGCTTGTGAAGGTATCTTTGCGTTGTTCTGCGTGCGGTTTCCGTGGCATTGTCGACGCAAGGAAAAGCGACAAGGCCAAGGCCAACCAGACTGAAAGGGATCCCGGCCCAGAGGTCAGTCAAGCAATTCCCCGCGACTTGATTCCGGATGGCAATATGCCGCGGGAGAACGCGCTGAGTCGTCGAGGAATCTTGCGGTTCTCCGACTTCTTCACGAAGCGCAATCTGGTTGCCAATGCCCTGCTCCGGAACGCCAGTCGCGGGCAAAATAACCATTTCCTTCTGCTAGCATTCAGCGCTTCACTCAAAACCACCAATAACCTTGTCCAGCGAGTAAAAGGCTTTGCAGGGGGACAACCTGAGTGGTCGAGGCACGCTTTCTGGCCACCAGAGGTTTCCGGTGAGTTGAACGTGTGGCGCGCATTCGCAAGATCGTACCTTGCAGTAAGACGAGGGAAAAGGCATGGCATTACTTACCTGGGCGCAAACGCCGTTGAGGCAAATCACTTTGATGACTTGGTTGGGAAAGCCAACTTCTGGATTATGAATGGATCCTCCCATGACTTGCCCCTTCCCAACGATTCAGTCGATGCCATCATCACCGATCCGCCATACGGCTCCAACGTGCAATACCTCGAAATGTCCAATTTCTGGCTGGTGTGGATGAAGGATGAACTGGGCATAACGCTCAACCTTTCTGAATTCGAAGCCATCGAAACGAGACGGCAAGGCATTCCCAACGCAAAGTCGCATGGACATTACATGAATATGTTGCTTCGAATCTTCAAAGAATGCCACCGCGTCCTGAAGCCGGGCAGGTGGATGGTTATGACCTTCCATAACAAGAAGTTCTCTGTTTGGAATGCGCTCCACCTTGCCGCGCACGATGCGGGATTCAGATTACCTGAACATGATGCCATGATCTACCAGCCACCCATCAGGCTCTATGAGGCGATATCGCACACAAAATCCGCCGGTTCGATGTTGGGCGATTTTGTCCTCTCTTTCCAAAAGGTAGCCACCGTCCCGAAGTTCAAGATTCTTGAACACGCCGAGATCGGTCGGCAGCTTGAGCGGTTGGCGGCCGAGGCCGTCCTCCATCATCGGGGCGCGACGCTTTCCGTTATCTACATGAAACTCATGCCATGGCTTCTCAACAACAATCTCCTCGACAAGATTGGCGAAAAGGAAGTCGTGCCGTATCTCCAAGCGAACTTCGAGGAGCGCGAGGGCCTCTGGCGCCTGAAGGACCGGCCGGACCAAGCCTTAAAGGAAGCCCTGGAGGCCTACAGCCGCCAACACTACAAGGCGTCCTACGAGGAACTTGGCGACTTTGTGCCGGTGGAGGCCCGAATCGAGTACCTCATTCGCCGCCTCCTTTACGCCCGAGGGTTCGCCACGCAGGACGATATCCTGAATGCCATTTATGAGAACCTCATCAACTCGAACATGGCGGACGTCCGGGAAATCCAGCGGGTACTGGAAAGCATCGCCGAACTGGTGCCGTTGACGCAGGCCGCCGCCGGGAAGGTTTCCAAGGGCAAAGGCGGCCGCAAGGTCTGGAAACTCAAGGAGGATATCGAGCGGGAACGCCTTTGGCGGCAGATGGGGGCCGAAGTGGAAATCCGGACGGCCACGAGCGAGGAATCGGACCACGACCTGGCGATCGCGCGGCTCGTCGAATTGGCGGCCCTGCGAAACCTCAAGGCTCATATCGGAAAGACCGAGCAGACCAAGTACACCGAGTTCCGGCGGCTGTCGAGTCCGTTGCCGGCGCGGGTCCAGGGGATGCCGGCGGCGGCGCGCGACATCATCGAGCAGATCGACGTGCTGTGGCACAACGGCGGCCGGGGCCTCGTGGCGGCCTTCGAGGTCGAACGCACGACGACCATCGATAGCGGGATCAACCGGTTCCGCAACCTTCTGGCGGCGGCGCCTGAGATGGCCCTTGAACTGTACGTGGTGGCGCCGCAGTCGCGGGCCGACGAGGTCCGTCGCAAGATCGGGTCGCCCGCCAACCGCAAGGACGGCCTGCACCGGAAGATCGCCTACGTTTATCTTGAGGACCTGAAGATCCGCGCCGGCAAGGAAACCGACGTGGACCTGGCGGGCCTCAGGCATTTCGTCCAGGGTGAATGAACATGGACCTTTCTCCGGACCAGATTGAAGAACGCCGGGAACTCCTCCAGCGGTGCCTGAGCATGAGCATTATCCAGGCCCAGCGGTATGCCAACCAACTGGCCGAAGAGCAGTTTCTTGAGGCCATCAATGGCACGACGCGGGACATGGCGGGCCTGAACATGAAACGACCGGGGAGTTTTCCCGACAATTACTTCGGGCAGTTCTACACCGTCCAAAACGGCCGGCTTGTCCGGGGTAATGTCTGGGAGCAATTGGAACTGGACATCCTTCAATGCCTAACCATGGAACGGGAGGCCCGAGAGGTCCTGGAATACTTCCTCAACCAGCCCGGCTTCCAGGCCGACTTCACCGGCATCAAGGCGCGGTTCCGGCGGTGGCGCAACACCCTGGACAGTCTCCTTGGGTTCAAACTCATCTGCAAACTCGCCTCTAAAGGCAAGGACGTTACGACCTACGGCCTTCACACCGAGATGGTGCCCTTGGTGCGCCGGGTGCTGGCATCTCCGCAGAGCCAGGAATTGCCGATAATCAACTCCGAGGCCGCCCAGGCCGAATTGGCCCACGTGCAGCAAATGGAGAAAGAGTTTGAACAATACCTGCGGGAACTCTTGGAGCACCGGCTGGAGGAGACCCTGGAGTTCGGACGGGAGCGGATGAGCCTGGGCCTTGTGACCCATTATTTGGAGGAACTTTTCGGGCCGATGCTGTACTTCGATGTGGTGCTTGCTCTGGCGCACCAGTACGGCATGACCGCCACAGAGATTGTCAACCCCGAGGGCACGCGGGCCGGCGATACCGGGTTTCATCTGGCCCTCTTCGGTGCGCCCGGTACAGGCAAGACGTTCGCCATCAAGGACCTGATGCTGGGGGATGAATCCAAGAACGTGCGGGCCCACGGCCTGCCCGGCCTGAACCGTTACTGCGGCGGGATGACCGCTGCCAGTTTCATCCGCATCGGGGAAGCCTACCAGGGCAAGCGGTTCAATTTCGTTGTCACCGAGTTCAATGACTGGTTCCGCTACAAGGGGATGGTGGAACCCCTCAAGTTGGCGCTTGAACAGGGCAGGATTCGGTACGAAACCAAGATGGAGACCATTGGACCGTATCAGTTCAGTTGCTTCTTCTCTACGAACTACAACACCCACATCAATAAGGATATCGGGTACCGCGTGACCGTGGCCGACCCCAACTTCAACGCCATCGAGGACCGGATGCTGGTGCGGATGCATCGCATGACCAAGCAACGGCTCCGCGAACTCTCTCGCAGCCAACGCGACCTGGCGATGGGCCGCATGCGGATGTACCTGGCGGACCAGATCCGCGACCATCTCACCCTCGTGTACGCGATTCAGACGGGGCATCCTCTTGTAAAGGACCGCTTTCGACGGAAGGTGGTCGTCTTGCGGGAGGACTTCTTCCGTCAATTGGAGAAAGCCCAGGAACTGGTCTTGGCGCAGATTAAGAACGAGATTCTGTTCAGCGTCCGCGTTCGCCAGAACGCCATCAAGTTGGCCGGGGCATTGACCCTGTTCTCTCATTCTGCTCTGGGGGCTGACCGGATGGAGATCGGCGAGGACTCCATTCGTATGGCGTTGAAGTTCTTCCTGGAAGAAGTGGCGGTGCGCCAGAAGGTGGCAGTAGACATCGAGACAATCCTTTACCGGTTGGGCCTGAGCGACATCAACCGGGTCACGGATGCTACCCAGCGGTCCAGGCGGAAGCTCGCGGCGCAGGCGGACGCCGATGCCGGTTCCTCAGTGGATTGCCTCAGCGCCGACGCCGCCCACGAGTTGCGGATGCTCGAATCGCGCTATGCGCCGGACCTGGGCTGGGATGCCCAACTGGAGGAGTTGATCCAGACGATTGGAAAGGCGCGATGGAAAACCTTGGATGCAGATGTGCAGGTTTTTCTCAGCACTGGGGAGGTCCTTCTGAAGGAGATGGAGCGGCTTGGCGACCCCAAGGCGGACTATGCCGCCGTGGTGATCGAGTATTCCAAGGCCCTGGAGGCCCAGTTGTCCAAGAAGGTCTTTGAGTCCTTCAAGGAATACCTGCGCAAGCACGATCTCATGGGCAAGCCCTCTATCTATGCATGCGACTTTGGCCCCGCCCCCCCTTCGCCTTCTGAACGCAGCGGCATAGAGAGAACGGTGGAGGGGCTGAGGGCCTACTTGGTGGAGGATAAGCCGCTGACCCTGGGATCCATGTGGCACACCCTCTTGAGGGCGCGGGAAGCGGAGAGACCCGCGCCTGTGCTTGGCCTTCTTGCAGAACATATTACGGAACACGGTAAAGCGGGACACCTGCTCAGCGGAGAGTTCTTGCGCGATTGGCAGAATTACCTTGAAACGTTCCGCAACTTGGCGGCCCACTCCAAACCCATGGGTCTGGAAGACGCAAGACAATGCCGTGAGATCCTTTTTGGGCGTTCCCACTCACTTTTCGGGGCTTTGTTGTAGTATCCGCAATGCGAACAAGGCGCTTCAGGCGGACGCATCGGGAGTTCCGGGGTAACAATATTTATCTCCGTTTGCGTTTGTGGCTGGCAGGCGGACGGGCACGGGAGGGAGGCGCTGGGCGCGTCCGCAGCCTCCTGTCTCCAGCCCAACGGCGGCGCATTCGTGCCGCCTCCATCAAAGAACGGCCCGCAAGGGAAATCCTTTCACAGGTTCTGAGGCATTACTCCGGCCTGCTTTTTTGGCTTGCATAGCCGGGGTCGGTTTGCTAGATTCCCCACCTTTCCCGTGGCCGGTGGACTTCTACCTCGCACTGTAGGGTGGGTGCTCTGCACCCACGCGGTTGTTGCGCGATGGCGTACAAACGGCGTTGGTCCAGAGGACCCACACTACACGGCGGGGCAAAAAGGTTGCATGCGGTTGCTGTTCGGCGATAGAATGACGGGTTAAAGCGAACCATGAAATTCTTTCTGGTGGACCGCATTCTGGAACTGGAGCCGCCGAAGCGGATCGTGGCGGTCAAGAACGTCAGTCTGGCCGAGGAGTACCTGGCCGACCACTTTCCGGCCTACCCGGTGCTTCCGGGGGTCATGATGGTGGAGGCCCTGGTGCAGACGGCGGCCTGGCTGGTCCGGGCCAGCACCGATTTCGAGAAGAACCTGATCCTCCTGAAGGAGGCCCAGAACGTACGCTACGGCACCTTTGTGAAGCCGGGCATGCAGTTGGTGATGGAAGTCACGGCCCTGGAGATCGGCCCCGACGCGAGCCGTTTCAAGGCGACCGGCCGGTGTGAGGGCCAGGTGGCGCTCCAGGCGAAACTGACGCTCCAGCATCTGAACGTGGCGGACGCCGACCCCTACGGGGGTGCGGAGGCCGACGCTCTCCTGCGCCCGTTCTGGCGGGAGCGGTTTCGTCTGGTCGGCGGTCCGGCGGCCCTGGCGGCCGCGGCCGGCCGCGAAGGAACCTGAAAGCACGCAAGCAAGGGAGGTCACACGAGATGCCTTTGAGCCGCGATGAGATCATGGACAAGGTGCGTCAGGCGCTGGTGGATGCCCTGGGCGTCGATGAGGACGAGGTCATTCCGACAGCGCGGATCGGCGCCGACCTGGGCGCCGAGAGCATCGATTACCTGGACATCGTGTTCCGCCTGGAGAAGGCCTTCAACATCAAGATTCCGCGCGGGGACCTGTTCCCGGACGGCGTCCTTACGACCGAGGAGTTCGTCCAGCAGGGGACCTTCACGCCGAGGGGCCTGGAGGAACTCAAGACCCGCATGCCGTACGCCGACCTGGGGGCGCTCCTGAAGGACCCGAAGGTGCAGAACCTGGCCGACGTGTTCACGGTCGACATGATCGTGCGGTTCGTCGAGGCCCGGTTGAGCGGCGCCGAGGCGCCCGCGCCGTCGAAGCCGGCCTGATCCGAGGCGCCCGAGCGACGGGCCCGGCGCGGTCCGGCGTGGCCGCGGCGGCCCGGGCTTCAGAAGTCTACGCCGGCCGGAGACCCAATGCGCTGGATATGGATCGATAAGATCGTCGAGTTCGAGCGCGGCCGCCGGGCCGTCGCCATCAAGAACGTGTCCATGGCCGAGGAGCACCTGCACGACCACGTGCCGGGTTTCCCGGTCCACCCGCCGACGCTGATGATCGAGGGGATGGCCCAGACGGGCGGCGTGCTGGTGGGCGAGGCGTTCGACTTCCGCGAGAAGGTCATCCTGGCCAAGGTGACGCGGGCGCGGTTCCACCGGATCGTCGTGCCGGGGGACCAGCTGCGTTTGGAGGCGACCGTGCAGGGCGAAGTCCGCCTCGAAGGCGCGTCGATCGAGGGGCGCATCACCCGCAACGGCGACCTCGTGGCCGAGATGGAGATGATGTTCGCCCACCTGGACCAGTCCCGCACCCCGCAGGAGGTGGGCGAGGAGAACTTTGTTTTCACCGGCGACTTCGTGCGCCTCCTGCGCATGCGCCACCTGGCGCATCTGACGGCCCCCGGCGCCCCGGGCGGCGCCTGACGTGGAGCGGGCTTTGGTCCGACGTATCGCCATCACGGGATTGGGCGTGGTCAGCCCGGCGGGCATCGGCGCCGGCGCGCTGGCCGACGCCGTCCGGGCGGGCCGGTCCGCCGTCGGCCCGATCACCCGGTTCGACGCGTCGGCCTATCCGAGCCGCGTGGCGGGCGAGGTCCGCGACCTGGATCCCACCGTCGGCACGCGGAAGGACCAGGGCCGATATATCAAGAAGATGGCGAAGGTCATGGCCGCCGACATCCAGCTGGCGGTGGCGGCGGCGAACCTGGCGATAGTGGATTCGGGCCTTCCGCCGGGCGATCCGAAGGCCAACGAGCCGGTGCTGCCGACGATCGACCACGCGCGGTTCGGCATGGTCTTCGGCTCGAGCTTCATCCCGACGGAGCTGGACGATCTGGCCGGTCCGGTCCAGGCGGCCCGGGCGGGCGGCGAGTTCACCCTCCGGGGGTGGGGGGCGCGCGGCATCCCGCAGATGTTCCCGTTGTGGCTATTGAAATATCTTCCAAACATGCACTCGTGCCACACGGGCATCCTGTGGGACGCCCAGGGGCCGAGCAACTCGCTGACGTGCGGCGAAGCGGGGGGCCTGCTGGCGCTCGACGAGGCGTCGCGGCTGCTGCGGCGGGGCGCCGCCGACTGGATGCTCGCCGGCGCGGGCGAGAGCCGCGTCGACCCCGTCATGATCATGCGGTACTGCCTCCTCGCGCGCCTGTCGACGGCCGGCGGCGACCCGGCGGCGGCCTGCCGGCCGTTCGACCTCGACCGCGGGGGCCAGGTCTCCGCCGAAGGCGCGGCCGTGGTGATGCTCGAAGCGCTGGAGGTGGCCGAGAAACGCGGGGCGAGGATCTACGGCGAGGTCCTCGGCGCCGGCGCGGGGGCCACGACCGCCGGTGTCAACGCCTGCGACCTCGGAGGGCGCGGCGTGGCGACCGCCGTCCGGGCCGCGCTCGAAGCGGCGGACGTTCAGCCCGAGCAGCTCGGGGCGATTGTGGCCCACGGCACGGGCCTCGAGATGCAGGACCGCAGCGAAGCGCTCGGCCTGGCGGCCGCCCTCGGCCCGGCGGTGCGGACCGTGCCGGTCACCGCCATCAAAGGCGTCACCGGCGACATGGGAGCGGCGAGCGGCCTGGCGGAACTGGCCGCGGCGCTCCTGATCATGAAAGACGGGCAGGTTCCTCCGATCCTCAACTGCCATCGGCCGGACCGGGTCGGGGGGCTGAACTTCGTGACCGGCGGCCCGAGGCCGCTGGCGAGCGATCGCATCCTTGTAACCACCAACGCCATCGGCGGGCAGACCGCTGCGGCGGTGGTCCGCGTGAAGCGATAGCGGAAATGCAGAGCACTCAACCCTCTGCCTTGACGGGAGAGGGTGGCGAAGCCGGGTGAGGGTGATCGCGCCCGCCCAAGGCGGGGTCGCCGCGGCGACTGGCCTCCACACCCCCAGCCCCTCTCCCACAAGGGGAGAGGGGAGTACGCGAGCGGTTGTAGGGCCTATGGGACGACGCATCGTCATCACGGGAATGGGCTCGGTCACGCCCCTCGGCCTCTCTGTCGAGGAGACGTGGCGGAACCTCATCGCGGGCAAGAGCGGCATCCGCCCCATCTTCATCTTCGATGCCTCGACGTTCCCGACCACCTTCGCGGCCCAGGTGCCCGACTTCGACGTCGCTCCCTTTGTCCGCGGCCGGGCGGCGCTCGAGAAGGCCGGGCGGAACGTCCGCTTCGCCATGGCGGCCGGGCGGATGGCGATGGAGGACGCCGGCCTTCTGGGCGTGACGCTCGATTCCGCACGCGTCGGCATCTACCTGGGCAGCGGCGAAGGGGTCCTCGATTTCCAGACCCTGGTCGATGGCATCGCCAACGGCACGCAGCCCGACGGCAAAGTCAGCGCCACCGGCTTTGCCGAGATCGGCTTCAAGCGCTACGACGCCCTGCGCGAACTCGAGCAAGAGCCCAACATGCCGGCCAACCACCTGGCGGCCGAGTATGGCATCTGCGGGCCGACCTTCTCGTGCCTGACCGCCTGCGCCGCCAGCACCCAGGCCATCGGCGAAGCGGCCGACCTTATCCGCACCGGCCGGGCCGACCTGATGCTGGCCGGCGGCACGCACTCGATGATCCACCCGCTGGGCGTCACGGGCTTCAACCTGCTGACGGCCATTTCCACCGAGCCTAAGGACGAGCCGTGGCGGGCCAGCCGGCCCTTCGATCGCGACCGCGCCGGGTTCGTGCTGGGCGAAGGGTCCACGATCATGGTGCTGGAGCGGCTCGAGCACGCCCGCGCCCGCGGGGCGAAGATCTGGGCCGAGGTCATCGGCTTCGGCACCAGCGCCGACGCCTACCGCATGACCGACATCCATCCCGAGGGGCGCGGCCCGGCGGCCGCCATGCGCATGGCCCTGGCCGATGCGGGCCTGTGGCCGGAGGACATCGACTACATCAGCGCGCACGGTACGGGAACGCAGGAGAACGACAGGGTGGAGACGCTCGCGGTCAAGCTCGTCTTCGGCGACTACGCGCGGAAGGTCCCCATGTCGAGCGTCAAGAGCGCCCTCGGCCACCTGATCGCGGCCGCCGGCGCCACCGAGCTGATGACCTGCGTCCTGGCGATCCGCGACCAGGTCCTGCCGCCGACCCTGAATCTCGAAAACCCCGACCCCGAGTGCGACCTGGACTACGTGCCGAACGTCTCCCGGAAGGCCAAGGTCGAGATCTGCCTGTCGAACTCGTTTGGATTCGGCGGGCAGAACGATTCGCTGGTGGTCCGCCGCTTCGTGTCGTGACACGGCTCACCGCCGAGCAGGTCCCATTGTGCGGAGGGCGCCTCTCTTGGCTGCTTCTATTACTACAACGCCACTTCGCGCGGCGGGTCTCCCGACCCACCGCGCACCTGCGTTATCTCGCCGCCCGGGGGCAATTGCCACGCGGTGGGTCAGGAGACCCACCGCGCACGAGGTTAAGTGGCGTTGTAGTACTATCCAGGCAACGATGCTGTTGGCGGCCGACGCGCCTGGGAGCGCCGCCGACGGCCTCGGCGACCACTGGCTCGCCGTCATCATCGTCGCGGCGATCGTCCTGGTGGTGATCCTGGTCCTCGCGATGCTCGCGAAGTACCTGCGGCTGGCCGTCAACCTGTTTCTCGACACGCCGCTGCCTGTGACGTCGAACCTCCAGGACTTCACGCTGCCCGAGGGCGAGATCGTGACGTTCCCGAACCTCGAGGGCCGGAGTCTGCGCGGCATGTTCATCGACCGGCCGCCGGGCGCCCCGCGGCGGGGCGTTGTCATCTTCTGCCACGAGTTCGGCAGCGACATGATGAGCGCGGGGCGGTACGCGTGGCCCCTCGTCCAGGCGGGGTACACGGTCTTCACGTTCGATTTTCGCGGCCACGGCAGCAGTTACACCCCGCCGCGCTTTGAGCCGCGGCACTGGCCCTCGAACCACGAGGTCGACGACATCCGCGCGGCCGTCGCCTACGTCCAGAGCCGCGGCGAGGTCGACCGCACGGGTGTCGGCATTCTCGGCATCAGCCGCGGGGCCAGCGCCGCCGTCATCGCCGCCGCCCTGAACCCGGCCATCCGGTGCCTCGTCGTCGACGGCGTCTTCTCGACCGATCACAGCATCGACGAGCTGATGAAGCGGTGGGTCCAGGTCTTCGCGCGGGTCGACCTGGCCCGCGCCACCCGCACGATGGCGGTCTACCGCTTCTTCCGGGCCCTGCTTCTGTTCTACGTGGAGCTGAAGTGCCGGTGCCGGTTCCCGAGCACGCGGCGGGCCCTCGGGAGACTGGAGGCCGTGCCCATCCTCTTCATCCAGGGCGGCCGCGACGCCTACGTGCGGCCCGAATGGACCCAGGTGCTCTACGACCTGAAGGCCGGCCCCAAGGAGCTCTGGATCTGCGCCGACGCCAAGCACAACCAGGCCGTGGCGACGGATCCGAAGACGTATGCCCATAAGATTACCGGCTTCTTCGACCGGCACCTTCCCGCCGAGCCGCCCGCCGCCGCCGGCGGCCTGCCATGAAAACCCCCCTCCGGATCCGATGCCGCCGACTGTTCTGGATGCCTGTGCGCGTCGAGGCCAACCTCCACGTGCTCTCCTGGATGCGGGCCGTCAAGCGGTCGACCCAGGTGCAGGCGCGGCTGCTGGAGCGGCTGCTGGCGGGGGCCGCCGAGACCGCCTTCGGCCGCCGGTACGGCCTGGCCGGCGCCCGCACCGTCGAGGACCTCCGCCGCGCCCTGCCCATCGCCGGCTACGAGCGGGCCCAGCCGTACATCGAGCGGGTCATGGGCGGCGAGACCGAGGCGCTCTTTCCGCGCGGCACGCGCCTCCATATGTTCGCTATGACGAGCGGCACGACGGGCACGCCCAAGCACGTCCCCGTCACCGACGCCACCCTGAAGAGCTACCGCGAGGGCTGGCACGTCTGGGGCATCCACGCGCTCGACGACCACGTGGATGCCTTCGGGGCGAAGATCCTCCAGATCGCCAGCCCCATGGACGAACGCCTCACGCCGTCGGGCATTCCGGCGGGGGCGATGTCGGGCTTCACGGCGGCCGCCCAGCGCGGCCTGGTCCGCCGCGCGTATGTCATGCCGCCCGAGGCCGCCTACGCCGGCGACACCGCCACCAAGTATTACCTCGCGTGCCGGCTGGGCCTCATGAACCGGCGCGTCCTGCCGATCACGGCCAACCCGAGCACGTTTCTGGGCCTCGCCAAGGCGATGGACCGGCGGAAGCAGGAACTCCTCAAGGACCTCGCCGACGGGACGCTCTCGCCGGACGTCGCCCTCGACGCCGGGCCCCGCCGCCGCATCGCCGAGCGCCTGCGGCCCATGCCCGAGCGCGCCCGCGAACTCGAAGCGGCCGTCCGCGTCTCCGGCCGCCTGTATCCGAAGGACGCCTGGGAACTGCCGCTCATCGGCACGTGGAAGGGCGGCACGCTCAGCCTGTACCTGCGCGAGATGCCGGTGTACTGGGGCGATGCGCCGGTCCGCGACATCGGCCTCATTGCCTCCGAGGGGCGGTTCTCCATCCCCCTCCAGACCCGCGGCAGCGCCGGCGCCCTGGAAGTGACGGGCACGTTCTACGAGTTCGTGCCGGAAGAGGAAATCCGGAGCAAGCAGCCGGCGGCCCTTCTGGCCCACGAGGTCGACGTCGGCCGGCGGTACTTCCTCATTCTGACCACGCCCGGCGGCCTGTTCCGCTACGACATCGGCGACCTCGTCCAGGTGGTGGGCCGCCTGGGCCAGGCGCCGATCATCGAGTTCCTCAACAAGGGCCAGCACGTCGCGAATCTGACCGGCGAGAAGCTGACCGAGTTCCAGGTCGTCACGGCGGTCAACGCGTGCGTGGCCCGCCTGGGCCTGGAGGTCCGCAACTACTGCCTTGCGCCGACGTGGGAGGCGGTGCCGTACTATAGCTTGCTGGTGGAGGAGGACGAGGCGCCGGCGGCGCGGGGGGTCGAATTCGCTTCGGCGGTTGATTTGGCCCTGCGAGAGCTTAACATGGAGTACCAGGCCAAACGCCGGAGCGAGCGGCTCCGGGGCGTTCGCGTCAAGACGGTTCCGGCGGGGACGTGGCAGGCCTTCGATCAGCGGGAGATCGCGGCCCGCAGCGGCCGCGTGGAACAGTACAAGCACAAGTTCCTCGTGAACGAGGTGGACTTCGAGCGGCGGTTCACCGTGCTGGCGACCTACGCGCCGCCGGAACAAGGCGTTTAGCCGTCGCCGGTGTACGTGTTTAGCGTACCCGTTGCCTGCTCCCCTCTCCCCTTGCGGGTGAGGGGTTGGGGGTGTGGGGGCCTTAC
>Ga0315284_10009467_pt1 | contig 13886 bp, 14 predicted proteins | sample YL17G09_16_MG_FD_203696 | JGI IMG/M metagenome (GOLD analysis project Ga0315284, IMG submission 203696) | Sediment microbial communities from Yellowstone Lake, YNP, Wyoming, USA - YL17G09_16 | ecosystem: Environmental > Aquatic > Freshwater > Lake > Sediment | place: USA: Wyoming | collected... | reverse complement strand
GCCCGGTGAGGGTTGCCCCAACAAAAGTATGCATGCGCAGGTATGATCCACCGCACACGTAAGCTACTGCCAAGGAAGCTTTAAGCGCATTGCGCATGATCTGAACACCGACCTGAAAACCTGGGCCGGTGGCTTTGACCACTTCACGCACGATCACCGCCATGCCTGCGATGCGCGCCGGGTCAGCTTCATCTTTGGTAGGATAAACTCTGTCCACAGTTTGAACCAGGCATCCATCCGCGCCACCCTTATAGAGTGCAATAGAATCATGCACCGCTTTATCCAGTGATTCCTCAAAATCCCCTTCCTCGTAAAAAGGTGTGCCCGGCATGGGCTTCAGATGAACCAAACCCAGAACTACTTTTTTCTTTCCCAAACTTTCGAAAACACCCATTTTAAAGCTCCTGAATTTGAATATCATCCTTTTATTCCGGAAATCGCTACACTCTCATAGAAGTATCGCTGCAAGAACATAAACAAGATGATAATCGGTAGAGATGCCAGCACCATGGCCGCAAATACCCTTCCCCATTCGGGAGAGCGTTCTGTAAATTGGAAAGCAATAGCAACCTGTACTGGATAAAGGCTTTTAGAACTTATTGCAATCAAAGGCCAATAAAACTCATTCCAGATAAACTGGAATTCAAGCAAAGACACGGTTAACAAACCAGGCAACGAATTTGGAATGACTATTCGCCATAAGATTTGCCAATAATTAGCCCCATCCATAATTGCGGCTTCATCCAGTTCATAAGGTAAATCGGCAAAAAACTGGGTCAGCGCAAATACAATGAAAGGGCTGGCATACCAGGGAAGAACTAGGGCCCAAAAAGTGTTGATCAGACCGAGTTGATTAACTACCAGGTACAGCGGCACGATCACAACCTGTTGGGGTATCATCATTGTCGCCACAACGTAGATCAGAAATAAATTTTTTCTGGGGAAACGCAAACGTGCGAAAAAGTATGCTGCTCCGGTGTTGAAAATGAGCGACAAACAGACAACGCAAATCGAGGATGCAGCGCTGATCCACAAGGAGTGGCTGATATCCATCCCCAGTCCCTTGGCCACCCGGCCAATGCCCAGCGCCTGGCTGTAATTTCCCAGATTTATACCTTCATAGGGGATAAAAGACTTCCACGAAACCGGATACACCGAACTCCAAATCGCCTGCGAACTGCGGAAACTGTTGCCAACGACATACGCCAGTGGTATCACAAAGACAATAGTAATTACAAGGTAAATTATTGTAGTGAACAGGCTATTAATCCATTTCCTTATGGTCGCTCGTCTTTTTTCCTTGCGAGCGCGTTGTTCTATGAAATTCTGAGAAAGATTTCCTGAAACGGATGGTTGAGAGATTGTCATGTCATTTCTCCTACGCGCTTTCTGCGACATCCTCACCACGCAACAGACGCATCTGTATTACACTAATCCCCAGAAGTATCAATAACAAAATAATTGAAAGCGCCGAAGCATATCCCATTTCACCAAACACAAAAGCCTTTTTATAAAGGTAATATACGATCACATTTGTTGCTCGGTTTGGTCCGCCGTCGGTCAATGTATAGATGGGAATAAATACCTGAAACGCTCCCAACGTCGCCCAGACCGTGACAAACATAATATGGCGGCGAAGCATTGGCAGTGTGATCTTCCAAAAACGCTGCCAGCCATTAGCGCCGTCTACGATAGCGGTTTCGTAATACATATCAGGGATTCCCTTCAAGCCTGCTACCAGGATGATGACACTGTAACCCACATTTTTCCAGATAGAGATCATAATAATTGCAGGTAACGCATTGGGTACACTATTAAAATAGCGAAGGCGAGCCAATCCCAATGTCTGTAATATTCCATTGACAAGTCCAACATCAGCGTTAAGCAACATCCCCCAAATGATTGAAACTACGACAAATGATGTCACAACGGGTATAAATATTATGGCGCGGATCGCTCCCATACCTGGTTTGCGCTGGTTAGCAAAGACCGCCAGAGCAAGAGCAAGAACGATTTGGATTGGAACATAGGCAACCACAAACGTAAGGGTTACTTTCATACTTTGCCAAAAGGCGGGATCTCCTGTCAGGGCGCGGATATAATTGCCCAATCCCACCATTTTCAGGAAACCTCTCATCAGGTTGTATTCCCAGAAACTTGCCCTGACCGCCCAGGCCATCGGGTAATAACGGAAAACAGTAAAGTTGACCAAAGCAGGAAAAACAAAAAGGAACGCTAAAAAACAGTCACGGTATTTGCGTTTCTGCCACCAGGAACGGGAAACGGTAACACCCATTGTACTCATCTGTCTTCCTCTTTTTCTAACGGTTTTAACAACATTTTCCAAAATATCTACCAATCACGAGCGCGATAAACGCGCTCGTGATTGGTAAGGTACTGCATGATCAATTCAACCCAAGGCTATTTTTGGGCTACGTCCCTATGGTTTATATGTAGCAGCAGCATCCTGCATTTGCTGGGCGTAGTCTTTCGCCAGGGTCTCAACATCCTCGCCAGCCATGAGAGCATTCCAGAATTCGCTGAACAGCGAGTTATACTCCGTATAAGCTGCAGAAGTGATGCGCGGCTTGCCGTATTTCATGAAAAAGTCCGCCATCATCTTGCGCTCTTTCACATCCTTAAAGTCTGGGAGTGTGTTGAGCAGGTTGATGTTCGCCGGCAACTGGGATTTGTACTTCCAGATGAACTTGGCGCCCTCATCACTGGAAGCGAACTTCACGAAAGCTAGAGCTTCATCAAAGTGTTGAGTCTTTGACGAGATGCCATAGTGCCAGCTACCCGTCTGGCACATTGGGGTCTTGAAGTATGGTGGGTAAATTGCTGACATCTTGAAGTCCGGGAACTGATCCTTCTGCGTGCCCATAATCATGTCCTGGTAGATTGTAGTGGCGACCAGACCAGAGAGCATATCATTCGGCGTGAATTGTGTCGGGTGCACTTTTATCTTGTACATCATATCCTGAATGAATTTGTAGGCTGCGATTGCTTCAGGAGTGTCGAAGTATCCGACAAAAGTAAGGCCATCTTCGCTAATGCCCTCAAAGGTTGGTGAACCAGGTTCACCGTTGGTACGCGGACCAATCCGCTGGAAGTAGTCCCAGGGACCAGAGCCGATGGACAGGCCAAAAACCTCTGGAGTGCCATCACCGTTCTCATCCTTGGTGAGCTTTTGCCAGTTGGCCAGACCTGCGCCACTTTCACCGTAAGTCCACCCATCGGGAGCGCTCATATCAAGGCCGGCCGCGTCTGTCATATCAACGTTGTACCACATCAATTGGCAGGATTGGACTTCGGGCGGGCCGTAGAATTTGCCGTTGAAGCTACCTTCAACGATGGATTGCAGCGCCCAGATCTTCATTTCATCGGCAGTAAAGGATGAAGTCAAATCCCAGAGGATGCCATTAAAGGCGAAATTCTTGACGTTTGGTCCATCCGCCTGAATAACATCTATTTCGCTGCCCGTTGCTACCGATTTCTGGATCGCCGGGAATAACTCCATAAAGGGTTTGGCATCATATTCAATGGAGACATACGACCACTTGCCACCATCCACCTGATGCCAGGCCTGCACCATCTCATCAAAGGCCTTGGCTTCAAGTTCATCGGCAATCTTTAGGAACTTTAAGGTCACCGGTTCCTTCTTTACTTCTGCTGGAGGGGCCTCGGTAGGCTTTACTTCCTCCATTTTAGCTGCCTCTGTCGCAGGAGTTGATGTGGGTTGGCAAGCTGCAAGTATAAAGCTGGCCACTACCAGGATGCAAATCGTAACAAACAAATACTTCTTCATTTTTTGACCTCCTTGGTTTCTACATATTTAGGAACTTTTTCACACAACGAGAAAGGTTTACCTGTTGCTTTGTGCTAAATAACATCATCCTATATATCACCTCCTTAACAATGCCACCCTAAATATAAAAAACATAACTAGCCTTGAGCAGTGAAGATATCAACTTCTTTGTTGTCTGCGCGCATTTCAAAGCCCGGCAGCATCATCCGTGAGCGCCATTGAAAAATATCCGCTGAAAATATTCCGAGGCCTAACTCAACAGGGACATCACCACTGACATAACTGATCTGCCGGTTGTGAAAGTGGGGGGAACCAGGACTTATCCTCAATAGCTTTATGGTATCAGGACCGGGGATAACAGTCGTTAATATTGACTCACTCCATATCACTGGACGCCCGAGTATCCTTTTAATCAAGTCATAAAGAGAGACATTCTCAAGTTTATATTCTATTATCCTTTTGCCCAGACTATCTGGGAAGATTGAAGTAATCACAGATGCTGGTCTGTCTTCGACGAAGAGAAGACGTTTAATAGCAGTGAATCCTTGGGTATCATCCGGTGGCAAAATAAAAATTTTCCGTAAATTATCATCCGATTCAATCGTTTCAATCGACAAAATCTGGGAACTTGGGGTCAATCCATACTGGCGTATCGATTTTGAAAATCCAGCCACCTCATCAGTGTTGAGAAGTTTTTTTGAAACGAAAGTTCCCTTGCCCTGGATACGCCGGATGAACCCCGATATTGCCAGATCATCCAAGGCTCTTTTGGCGGTAATGCGGCTGATATTATGTTTTTCACATAAATCTGCTTCAGTAGGAAGTTGTGCACCAATCCCGAATTCCTCGTTAAGTATCTGTTCGCGGAGAATATTCTTTACCTGAACGTATAAAGGGGTTGGTGCATTACGATCTATGATGTTTTTCATACTATGAGGTAACTCTATAGCACATCAAATCGTTTATCTCGCCAAGATTTTGCTCAGTAACATTAATATCTATGCTTTTAGAAATACTTACCAAGCATGTATATTGTTATATCATTATAATAACAGTTATTTAATAAATGTCAAGTTTTTTATATCAAATCATCCTTCTGTCTATGATTTGTGATAAACTTTTAAACTAAATTAACCTCCGGAAAAATTATGCGAAATCAACAATTTTTTCTTTTATTGATCGCCAGTATCCTTTGTTTAACCTTTGGGTTTGGAACTGGTTACCTTGTACATGCTTATTTTCCTCTCAGCGGGGTAAACTTCCCGATCCTGATCGAAGCCTACACCCTATTGGATAACCATGGACTTGAAGATCTGCCGTCCCCACCGGCGATTGAATACGGCATGATACGTGGCATGCTCACTGCCTACGGAGATCCTTACTCAATTTTTGTCGAACCGGTTCAACATGAGCTAGAGAGCAATAAACTGGAAGGCAAGTTTGGGGGCATTGGTGCTCAATTAAATTGGGATAAGGATGGTTATATAATCCTTTACCCATTCCAAGACAGCCCAGCCGCAAAAGCAGGCATACAGAATGGGGACCGCCTGGTAGGGGTTGATGATCTGGAAATCATTTCTCAGACACCCATAGAAACGGTACTGGCAGCCATCCGAGGACCAGAAGGGACGCAGGTCAAGATCAAGGTCGCTCGTCCCCCAGCATATACAGTCCAGGAATTTACGATTAAAAGAGCGATCATTACCCTACCCTCGGTTACCTGGAATCTCGACAGCGATGAAAGCAGGCTGGGTATCCTAAAGATTAATCGAATCGCCGCCAGCACACCGGATGAGATTAAACATGCCATCACCGATCTGCAAAAGCAAGGAGCATCCCATTTCATTCTTGACCTGCGCGATAATCACGGCGGCTTGCTGACAGCAGGAGTTGATGCCGCCCGCCTGTTTCTCAACCAGGGGGTCGTGATCCAGCAAGAATACCGCGGACAGGCGGTTGAAAACTTTAAGGTGGAGACCCCCGGACCATTTATTGATCTACCCCTGGCGGTACTGGTTAATCATGACACAGCCAGCGCGGCTGAAATATTGGCCGGGGCTCTCAAGGTCCACAAACGGGCTGATTTAATCGGACAACCCACATACGGCAAAGATACGATCCAACTGGTCTTCGACCTTAAAGACAAATCAAGCCTGCATATCACATCCGCCCATTGGTGGGTTCCAGGCCTGGAACCCCCGGTAGGTGGTCATGGTTTGCAGCCGGATATCCTCATACCTGAAGAAGCCATGAATTCCCGGCAAATCATTGAGAAGGCCATTGAATTACTATTTGCGAAATAAAAGCAAGGCGTACATCTTCTGTGCTACAATAATTCTCATGGGTATCAAGGTAGTTGCGACCAACCGCAAAGCTCAACACGAATATTTTTTAATGGACAAATTCGAGGCAGGCATTGTGTTGCAAGGTAGTGAGATCAAATCGATCCGCGCCGGGCAGATCAGCCTTGCGGAAGCCTATGTGCGCATCGACAACGATGAGGCATGGCTGGTAGAGGCGCATGTTGCCCCCTACGACCAAGCACACCGTTTTAACCACGAGCCGCGACGCCCACGCAAATTATTGCTGCACCTATCTGAAATTCGTCATCTTCGGGATGATATCGCCAGAAAAGGCACTACAGTTATTCCACTGCGGGTATATCTAAAAGACGGTAAAGCAAAAATCGAAATTGCCATCGCAAAAGGTAAGAAACTATACGATAAACGCGAGGTAATTGCAAAACGAGATGCGCGTCGAGAAATAGAACGTGAATTTAAACGAAGATGACCATCCGATACACCCTTCAACAATCGGTGGCATAAACCAATTACCAGAAGATGAAAAACGGGTGATTTACAGCCGGGTAATCCCCCAAAAATTGCTTGAAATCTATGACATTTCACCAACACTCATTGACCCACAGGGAAACAACTTACTGGAACTGAACTGTCCAGCTAACAGCAGCGTGGTCGAATTGAGTTTTTATCACCGTCATAGCGCTCAGGATCCGGTTATGTACGGGGAGATCACTGACACCCTCAACGGTCAGATTCACATCCTGTTTTATACCATAATGGATCCAGATGGTCCCCGCTTCGATGTGGATAAAATGTCAGATGGAACCTCCACCAAAATGGGTTTACTATCCCGTAATCTGGAAGCCGAGAAAGCTGCCATGGAAGCCGGGCTAGCGCCTGCCCAAATCCGCCCTGGCCTGCGGCTGCTATCAGAGGGCATAGATGCTTTTGAAAATTTCGCACTCAGTCTGGAACAGACGATTTTCTTTTCCGAACCGCTTCACTACCATAATGCCGTGATCCTGGAACGGCACGGGTTCGCATACCAGCAAGGGCGCAAGCTCATGGAGCGTATTCACGCCGGTTTTGCCCCTGGCGGCGATTTGCTTCACAGATTGGATAATTCCACTCCATTTCGCCAGCCAGAGGCGGCGCTCAGCCTGCGCCTGCGCTCCTGGGCAATACATGATGGCATTCTAGGGGAGCCTTTTACTGATGTTACTATGTACAAAATTGTGGGTAAAACCGCGGATGTGCATACCTGCGGCGATATTCCGTGGTAAATACAATCTACTCCTTTACCTCATCATACAACGTCATAACCAATTCATCCCCCAGATCAAAGCGGTCAACAATCCCTATAATCAAATCTTTAATGGGTGCTTTTTCAACCTCAAACACTTTAGCCGCCACGCCCGGCGCGCCACCAATCAACACCAGATCGCCGACCCCAGCGCCGATGTAATCAACCGCCAGGCGGACAGGTCCCTGCGGCCTTCCTTCCAAGTCCAATTGCTGAACAACCAACAAGCGCTTGCCTTCATAGACTTCGTGCTTCACTGTGGAAATCACTGTCCCGATGATTTTGCCTACTTCCATAGATGCTCCCACTCCTGCCCGGCGCGGATAGTAACGGTTTTGCCTATGTCCACATGATTGACAATTGCCACCACAGCCGCATCAACCGGCGCCCAAATATCACCTGAAAAAGCCATGGAGGCATCTGGGCTGTAAACGAAAACGATCACATCGCCGGGACCAGCATTACGATCAGGGTCAACCACCACCAAGGGATTACCGCGCTTTGCACCCAGGTGAGTGATCGGTTGGACAAGCAGGAGTATGGTACCGATAAGCGCCGGGTCCTTGATGGTGGCGACCAGAGTTCCGATTACGACTCCGAGCTCCATGCTTCCTTCCGCCAAACAATTTCGCCTGCCACTTCAATTTCATCGATGACCGCAATAATGGCGCTGTCCACTGGTTTATCTTTGGTAAAGTCGGTCATGCGCGCTGAGCTACCGCGTACAACCAGGACGACTTCCCCCATGCCTGCTCCAACAGTATCAATTGCAACATGGTAGGTTTCCGTCATGGAGCCATCCAGTCTAATCTCTTTACCGATCAACAGCTTGCTACCTTGAAGTTTGGGGTCTTTGTGCGTAGCAACTAAAGTGCCGACAATCCTCACCAGGTTCATAGGTTATCAAATTCCTTAATCAGAATAATTCGTTGGCCCTGATTATAACATGCTAAAAAGGTAATACACCAGTCAGATCGACCCTAAAACCAGATTCTGATGATATGATTATTTCAAAGAGAGGAGCTATTCTGATGAGATGGAAGAGGGATGAAATCATTGAAGCTGTGTACCGCCTCTTGGTAACCATTCCTCCGAACGTCATAGTAGTTGCTGCTGCAAAACAGCGCACTCTTGACGAAGTGGAAACCGTCGTTCAGGCTGGCATCACCCATATTGGCCACAACTACATCCATGAAGCTCAGGAAATGGTGCCAACCTTGGGAGACAAAGCCACCTGGCACATGATCGGTCATTTGCAACGCAATAAAACTGCCCATGCGGCCCGCTTATTCGACATGATTGAAACATTAGACTCAGTCAGGTTGGCAGCTAAAATCGAGGGACATTGTGCGCAGACTGGGAAGGTAATGCCTGTTTTAATCGAAGTAAACAGCGGTCGAGAACCGAATAAAACCGGTATCCTACCAGAAGAGGCTGAAGATATTGTTGTTGCTATTGCAGATATGGAGCATATTCGCATTAAAGGCTTGATGACAATGGGGCCGATCTCAAACAATCCAGAAGAATTCAGGCCATATTTTCGGGCTACACGGCAAGTATTTGATCGTCTTTCAGCGTTGACCTTGCCCAATGTCACCATGCGTTACCTCTCCATGGGTATGAGCGATAGCTACCAGATAGCTTTAGAAGAGGGAGCCAATATAGTCAGAATAGGTATCAAATTGTTTGGCCCTCGTGATACCAAACCCAAAAAAAACTGACAATTAGGAGAGGTTATTATAAAATGATGGAGAAGGATGAATCTCATAGATAAAATACAAGCCTTCTGGATAAGGCTTACAAAACGAGGCAGCGAGGAAGCCATGCGTCGTGCTTTGGAGGAAAATAAGCAGTTGCTTTCAGCGATCTCATCAATTCTGATTGGCATCTCCATAAATGACCGGATTACCCACTGGAATGAAACAGCTGAAATAGTTTTTGGAATCCCTACAGATCAGGCTATCGGTAAATCATTTTTCGAATGTGACATCAAATGGGATTGGGAGCGCATAAAAGAAGGGATTACCCTCTGTTTGGGGAAAAGCCAAAAAACGCGTTTAGATGATATCCGATATATTCGTAAGGATAGAACCGCAGGTGAGTTGGGGATAATCCTGACTCCAATATTAGGCAAGGATAACCAAAAAGCAGGCCTTCTCCTGGTGGGTTCTGATATTTCCGAACGTAAATTGATGGAGCGACAATTGTTGCAGATACAAAAACTGAAGTCTATCGGCGAATTGGCCACAGGGATTGCCCATGAGATTAACACTCCTACCCAATATGTTGGCAGTAATATTCGCTTTATACAGGCACAGATTGGTTCAATCCAAAGAATCTGGCAAAGGCTTGATCCCTTGATAAAAGCCATCAAACAGGGAAAAATAGAACCAGAAATAATATCTTCACTCGAAGGGATCGTAAAAGAAACGGACTTTGATTATCTGATCAAAGAAGTTCCATTGGCGCTCCAACAATCACTTGAAGGCATCGAACACATTACTGAAATTGTCAGCGCGATGAATGAATTCTCCCACCCCGGCTATGGAGAGAAGACATTAACCGATATCAACCATATAATCGAGAGTACAATTTTGGTAGCACGAAATGAGTGGAAATATGTAGCGGAAATGGAAGTTGACCTTGATCCAGACTTACCCCATGTGCAGGCCTTTCCAGGAGAATTAATACAAGCGATTTTAAATCTACTTGTAAACGCTGCAGACGCCATAGCTGATGTTGTCGGTGACGGTTCACAAGGAAGGGGGAAAATCGTTGTGAATACTAGACTAGACAGAGATTGGGTGGAAATCCGGGTCAAAGATGACGGTATCGGTATTCCGGATGAAATCCAAGACCTTGTCTTTGATCCATTCTTTACCACTAAAGATGTTGGAAAAGGATCTGGTCAGGGGCTATCAATCACTTATAATATCATTGTTGAGAGACATGGCGGTTCTATAGATTTTAAGAGTGAATATTGCAAGGGAACCACATTTATCATTCGATTACCCGTAACACATGCAGAGGCAATCGATCACCAAGATACAGAGGTTAATAATTAATCCTTGTAACCAACAATAAATTAGGAGAACTCAATGGCTGAAAGGATCCTCTTTGTCGATGATGATACTAAAATATTGGAGGCTTTCAAGCGCGAATTTGGAAAGCAATACTCCATCGAGACCGCACTGAGCGGAGAGCAAGCCTTGGAGATAATTGACCAAAATGAACCATTTACCATTGTCATCGCTGATATCCGCATGCCGCACATGGATGGCATCCGTTTTTTATCCAAAGCCAGGGAACTGACCCCAAGCTCTGTGCGTATGGTGCTCACTGGAACCGCTGATATGCAAACAGCTATTCATGCAGTAAATCAAGGGCAAATTTTTCGGTTTTTAACCAAACCCTGTCCAGAAGCGATCCTGAGAATCTCTCTCGAAGCAGGAATAAAACAATATCATCTCGTTATTGCCGAAAAAGAACTTTTAGAAAAAACCCTGGTCGGCAGTGTCAAGATACTGACCGAGGTATTAAGCCTGGTATCCCCATCTACGTTTAGTAAAGCAACTCGGTTAAGACGTATCGTTGTACACATTGTGAAGCAAATGGCTTTGGAGGATGCCTGGCAGTTTGAATTAGCAGCCGCGTTATCACAAATTGGATTGATTGTTTTTCCCCCTACCATCATGGAAAAAATCAATTCTCGAGAGCCCCTAACCCATGCCGAGAAAATGACATTTGCGAAACATCCCATCGTTGGCAGTGAATTATTAAAGAACATTCCTCGGCTTGAACTGATAGCCCGTATGATCAAAGACCAGGAACAATCTTTGCAGGATTTACAACTTCGAGACAAAACATCAAAAGATGATCACGTAGCTGCAACGGGAGCTCATATTATAAAAGTGGCGATTGATTATGATAATCTGGTGATGAGCGGCACGTTACATACAAAGGCTCTAGCTGTCCTTACTAGAGAGGCGGATAAATACCAACCAGAAGTTATCACTGCGTTGGATGGTCTGCAACCGAAAGATGTCTCTGATCAGATAAAGTTCTATGATATAAGTGACCTGGATGTAGGTATGATCTTACAAGAGGATATCATTGATTATGATGGTAAACTCATAGTAGCTAATAATCAAGAAGTTACGTACCCTCTTCTGATGCGATTATTCAGATTGAATGAAAGTAAACGCCTTACCAATAAAGCTATTAAAGTCTTGATCCCCAAATGACATTACTTACCTACCGCGTAAAAGCGAGATCAAAATTCCAAACACTCCGACAATCAATAACGCGAATATTGGCAATCCCATGGGAACTCCACCTGAGGTGCCACCAGCATTTTCAGGTGGAAAGGTAGGGATAACCAACGGGGGAGGTGGGGTAAAGCTCGGTAAACGTGTCGGAGGGACATCAATAATAAATTGGGCTGCCAGGGTGGGGTCAATGGTCGGCGTCATCAATGGTGTTGGGGTTGGAGGGGGTTCAATAATCGGTAGAACACTCCCTTGCGGCAAAACTAACAAGGATACGAACACCCAGCCTGAGTTTCCTGGTACACCTGGATAGGCTACCAACAGCCAATCGCCGCCTGGTGTCCGCCCTAATACCGGCACATCCTGACCGGCAAGCAAAAACCCAATAATCGGGTAATCCGTCGTTGGTCCGGAGCGGACATTGATCTGACCCTGGTCGGTGATGGTTTTGGCAATAGGACCGGCGGGTGTGCCGGTTACCGTCGGAATGGAGGGCGAGGGTTGCTGTAGCCGTCCATCCGCTTGCACTACAAATACCTTGCCAAAAAATACCCCTCCTGCTAATAACAATAACGTTAAACAAATAAAGATTGATCTTTCATTAAGCAACATATTTACCATGACTTTCTTTATCACTCACCAATTCTAGATAATCCTGTGTGACCATCTCTTCAGGCATTCTGCCAAGAAGGACAGTGATGAGCTCTGTCACCAGGTAAGCTTTATTTTCAGCATCGCCGCGGCTCCAGGTTCGGCTTTTCACTTCCAGGAAAATGCCCAAATCCGGCGTTTTTACCTGATCAAGGTTGATGTAAAACTCCGTACCTTTATATAAAACCCGCCAGCGCTGGCGTTCTTTTTCAATAAAGGTCTCACCTCTCGGTTCAAAATATTCTCGGTAAAACCGCAGGCTGTGTGTCGCGGGAGCCAGGTAACGGCTGCGAGAGAGCAGGACGTCACTGGGGAAGTGGCCCTCACGCGCCCGGCCGATCAGTGTCAGGCGGTAGCGCATATTCGTAACCCGATTTTTGACATCTGAAATTTCATCCTCGCGGTAACGCAGAAGTCCCTGAGAGGTATCTATAAAATGGAAATAGGTATCAAATTGGTGGTAGTGGCGGTGATGCAGGATTTCGATGTTAGCTTTTTCAATCGATTCTAAAATCGGGGCGATATCTTCCAGGCTTACCTTAGCCTGCACTTCAAAGCTTTCTTCTTCTTCTACTCCCTCAATAGCTATCAGTTTGGATAACACAGACTGCTCGCGTTCTATCAGGAAAGCGTCGATTTTAACGGCATATTCATTGGCCTGGGCCAATAACTCAGTCTCATTCAGGGTAAGCAATTGTCTATCACGCATCAGCCACTTACCATTCACCATAACATCGGTGACGTCAGTAGACTTGCCAGCGTAAACCAGCTTGGCATAAATGTTACTTGAATCACGACGAAAGCGTGGAGTATTATGCAAGTTGCTGAGGTCCACCAGGATCATGTCAGCGCGTTTACCCGGCTCTAATGAACCGATCAATTCACCCAAATGCAGGGCTTTCGCGCCCATATGGGTAGCCATGTTGAGGGTGGTCTGAGCAGGCAACACTGTAGGGTCGCCGGTGGCTACTTTTGCCAGAAAAGACGCCAGGCGGATCTCCTCAAACATATCCAGGTCATTGTTGGAAGCGGAACTATCCGTTCCAATACCAACATTCAGACCTGCTTCCAACATGCGGCTGACTGGAGCAGTGCCTGAAGCCAGCTTTAAGTTCGATGAAGGGTTATGGGCAACGCCGACATTGCGGTGAGTAAGCGTATAAATCTCACCATCATCTATGTGCACGCAATGGGCGGCGATTACCTTGGCATCAAACAGGTTTTGCTTTTTGACATAAGGCACTACGGGCATCCCCTGTTCCTTACGCATGTTCTCTACTTCGAGGGCAGTTTCAGAAATGTGCGTGTGCAAAGGCACGTCAAACTCAACCGCCAGTTCAGCCGCAGCTTTAAGGATTTCCTCGGTACAAGTATATGGCGCGTGTGGGCAAACCGCCGGTACGATCAGAGGATGGTTTTTCCAGCGTTGAATAAACTCGCGTGCATAACCGAGCGATTCTTCATAAGATTGGGCATCTGGCGAAGGGAATTTAAGCACTGTTTGCCCGCAGATGGCTCTCAACCCAACTTCGGCTATCGCCTTGGCAACATCTTCT
>Ga0315284_10009465_pt1 | contig 13888 bp, 7 predicted proteins | sample YL17G09_16_MG_FD_203696 | JGI IMG/M metagenome (GOLD analysis project Ga0315284, IMG submission 203696) | Sediment microbial communities from Yellowstone Lake, YNP, Wyoming, USA - YL17G09_16 | ecosystem: Environmental > Aquatic > Freshwater > Lake > Sediment | place: USA: Wyoming | collected... | reverse complement strand
TTAAAGTTGATCGGGCAGATGCGATCCTGAGATTTAGATATTTCAGAGATGTTGAATATAATCCATCAAGAACTGCCGATGAATTCGATGTTCTTATTCAGGGAGATGATACCGGAGGCACCATTTTTTATATTGATTCAAAAACGCCTTCTGAGAATCAATGGGTTCAGAGTCCTGATCTGCCTATAGGTGATTATATCGGACAGGAACCACGATTATTTTTTCATTTTGATACCATTGATACTATCGATAATAACCATAAAGGGATAGCAATAGATACTATTGAATTAATTGGCGCTCATTGGGCGCCATGGGCAGAATTTTCCGGTGAAATTCATTTGACATGGAGCGGCGGTTATCCAAAATATTTTGTTTATCGCGGGAGCAGTCCTGATTTTGCCAATAATCCTCCGGAATTGCGAGCTTATACTCCTTTTACTCATAAATATGAAAACTCGCTGAATGATGACCAGTCATATTATTTTAAAATAAAATAGGAGTGAATTATGAAAACTTTAAATCGCATAAAATCAATATTATGGCTTATTTCAATTGCTTTGCTATACGGGTTCATATTCATCGGCATAGCAATGCCTAAAGAATCTTTTAAAAATGAATTTACGAAAGAAATGCTTAAGAAACATCCGGCATGCAGATTTATGCACCAGCTAAAAAAAGGTTCATTACTTTCACCATCATCTTATTCTTTCATTCATAAACTTTGCTCGAGAAGAAGCGATATGATGAGTACTAGTGATAAATCAATCAATCAGAATAATGCTAATCTGCTCAGTCCCCAGCCGAATGAATCATTTGCTTCTCCGATTAATGATGCGACTGCTGATTTTGGTAATTACACAAGTCAAAATACGGCTGCACTCGCTAAGGATGTACTTCATAATATGTTGATTTATGCATTCAGAGATACCGGCTCATTTAAATGGCAGCCAGGTGATAGCATGATAGGATATTCATTATCAACTAATAATGGCAATACATGGGCTGATAAAGGAGCATTGCCGGCGCTTTCTGCAACGACCTGGAATTTCGGAGACCCATCGATGGCATGTGATACAGTTTCAGGTGGTCCTTATGCCGGAAGATGTTATGTAAGCGCATTGGCATGTGACTCATCTGCCTGTGGAGCAGATAAAATTGAAATAGCAATAACCGATGACGGAGGAGCAACCTGGTCTTATAAAATAAATGCAGTTCCTGTAATGGGCTTATGGGACAAGCCATTTATATGGGTAGATAATGCTGGCGGAGCATGTTGGACCAATGTTTACCTGGTAGCTAATAACTGGGGCGCAGCTCCAGGAATATATTTCTTAAAATCTACCGATGGCGGGTTAACATGGCCTGGACAACCGGTATTATTGAATCAGGGCCATCAGTACAGGGATATCGGTGCAATGATAAAGACAGGAATAGATGGAACACTATATGTCGCATGGGAAGATGTTGGAGAAGGAGGAGGAACTCCGCCGGCGATAGAAATAGTGAAATCTACTGACTGCGGAGCAACATGGTCTACAATAAAAACAGTTGCTCAAATTTCGCCTATTGGAGACCCATTTATATCAAATATATGTGAACAAGCAGCTCTCCCCGGTTTTATCGCTGTTTCCAATTATCCAGCCATAGAGACTGACCCAGTAAGTTCAAACATAGTATATGCTGTATTCGCATCTGATCCGGATGGCAATAATTCATCAGGAGATAGAGCAGATATCTTTTTTTCAAAATCAATTGATGGAGGAAATACATGGAGCACGGCTATAAAAATTAATGATGATACGACATTAAATGATCAATTCATGCCATTCTTAAGTATTACTCCATCAGGCAACATTTTAACTGGCTGGAATGACAAAAGAAAAGACCCTGATAATCTTTCAATGGATATAATGGGAGCTATTTCCGCGGATAATGGAAATAGCTGGTCATCGAATTTTAAACTTTTTATGGGCAGTTTCCCTCCGGCTGCTAATTATGATCCGGTTTTAGAATCTTGCGATATGGGAAGTTATAATTATGCAATAGCTGATCAAAATCAATGGTCCATTGGGGTTGGATCAAATCTTAGAAAGGTAGGCAGCAGGAATGATCAGGATATGTATTTTTTAAAATTGCCAGTGAATGCTCCCCTATTAGAACTATTCAGCTACACCATCCATGACACTGGTTATAATGGAAATGGAAATGGCGTCCCGGAACCGGGCGAAATAATTACCATAAGCATGATTTTGAAAAATTCAAGCTCGACAATTACAGCAACCGGAGTCCATGCTTCTTTAGCTTTGATCGAATCGGATCGCATGAACGCGGTTATTATGCAAGGAAATGCAGAGTTCCCGGATATACCGCCCGGCGCAACGGCGTCAAGCTCGATTGACTATATTGTGTATATTCTTCCGGAAAGCCAATGCGCAACAAACATTTCTTTTAATTTAAACACCATTGCAAATGAAGGAACTTATGAAGATGCATTTCAATTTAGCACCGGCCAAACTTCAAATGATACATTGCTATTTGAGAATTTCAATTCTGGAATCCCGCCAGATTGGCAGAATCCCGGTTGGTGGTTTGATGATGACCCATGCGAAAGAAATATTTTTCCGGATCGCTATCCTATAGCTGATGGAGATTGCACCGGAATAAATATGAATGCATATTTAATTACTCCTGTATTGAACGCTTCATTCTATTCACAATTGAACTTGTCTTTTGATCAATTCTACAAAGCATATCATACTGATAAAGCTGAAATAGATATAAGAAGCTTCTTGACAGGAGGAAATTGGATCAATATAGCACGGTATATGAAAAATAATAAATTTGGCAAAACAAGCATAGATATAAGTCCATGGGCTGCATATCAGCCAAATGTAGAAATCCTTTTTCATTACAAATCATATTATGATTGGTGGTGGGCTATCGATAATTTTTGGGTAGGTAAAATCATCCATGCATGCACGCCACCTAATGGTCCGGCCCTTTCTTATATGAATCATGTAATAGATGACAGCAGCGGAAATAATGATAATAATGTTGATCCGGGCGAAAATGATATCAATTTATTCATAACAGTGACAAACTCCGGCAATGCTGAAGCTACTGGGATACAAGCAACATTAATTCCGGAATCAATATATGTCACCTTGACACAAGCTTCATCTCCATATCCTGATATACCGGCTTCCGGTACTGCAACGAATCTAAGTGCTTTCAGATTTAATGTGGCGCTTAATGCTCCTTGCGGCGAACGACTCCTATTTTATCTTGCATTAAATACGAATCAATATTCATTTAAATTTCCATTCTATATAGAAGTAGGACATTCAGAAACACTATTATTTGAAAATTTTAATTCCGGTTTGCCATCGACATGGACAGTCATAGATGGACCTCCAATCAATGGTTACACATGGCAATCTATGGATTCCTGTTCTCAACGGCAGTTCCCGGATACTTATTTGATAGCAGACAGCACATGTCCAGGAGTAAACTGGAATGAGCAGCTCATCACACCGGTTATTGATGCATCAGCCGTAGTTGCATTGGAATTGCAATTAGACCATATATTCATAAAAGAAGGTGCTGAAAAAGCTGGTATTGACATAAAAAGCAGCAAAACTCCGGGAAGCAATTGGACAAATATTGTCCAGTATAGCAATAATTCTTTTGGGCAGGTTCATCTCGATATTTCGAATTATGGAGCAGGGGCTCCGGATGTTGCTATTCGGTTTCATTATTATGACGCTTCAGACGATTATTGGTGGACTATTGATAATGTGAAGGTATGGATGCCACCAGTATGTGAAAATATTATCCCAATAGTGGAATCCCAAGAACCGGACGTTGATGATTCCAGTAGCCCATACCCGAGACATAATGGTATCATCGAGCCTGACGAAAATATCACTTTAATCGGAAAAATACATAATGCAGGCTATGCAACTGCAACATCTGTATCTGGAATAATTGAGACAGTGGATCCTACAATTATTATCAATGACAATAGTGCAACATATCCTGATATTCCTAATAATGATACTCAAAATTGCTTAAATAATTGCTATTCCATTGTTGCTCCTGCTATATATCGCCCTTCAACTCATTGGGATTTTATAGTAGCAGAAGAACCATCTTGCAGTCTTTGCAGCCCTTCCTCATATAATTTTCTTTTTCATGTAGGAGAAAGCTTTATTGATGTGCCTCCTCAGCAAATTTTTTATTCCTACATTGAAACTATTTTACATGCAGGTATCACATCAGGATGCAGTCCTGATGCTTATTGCCCATCAGCTAAGGTTAATAGGATACAATTAGCAAAATTTATATGCCTCGCCATGGAAAAAATACTTCCCGGTTCCTGTTCATTTAATAATTGTGAAAGCATTTTCTGCGATGTCCAGCCCGGAGACCCATTCTGCTATTATGCAGAAAATCTTTATAAAGCAAGTATAATTTCAGGATGCACCTCCCAACCTCAGTGCTATTGTCCTCTCTCTGCAGCGCAGCGCCAGACTATTGCTAAAATAGTATGTAAATCAATGGATGCTGTTAATCCTGATTCCTGTGCGCCCGCTTCAAGTTGCCAGGGCATATTCCAGGATGTTCAATCAAACAATATATTCTGTACCTATATTGAAGCTCTTTATAATCATCACATCATTTCCGGATGTAACTCTTCTCCTTTGCTTTATTGTCCTTCTTTAGCTGTATCAAGAGATCAAATGGCAAAATTTATTGTGAATGGATTTGGCTTTTCTTTATAAAATTAAAAATGAATATTAATTTTGCCGGCGCTATTGAGAGGTTTTCGCAACCTGGTCGAATACACGAAGGAAATTCTCCTCTAAAATTTTCTTACTATCTGTCTCGCTATAGCCTCTTTTCAGGAGATGAGAAGTTATTAAAGGAAAGCCGGTTACCTTTTCTAATCCTTTAGGATAGTTGCTCGCGCCATCATAATCTGAGCCCAGTCCCACATAAAAAATGATGCAATAAAAAGGATTATGAGGAAAATGAGGGAAAAGAAGAGGAGGAAGTGGAAAGCGAGGGAGTTGGGGAGCGAGAGAGCGGGAGAAGGGAAGAGGAGGATGTATTGTAAGGACGGTGCATAGGCCATGGATAGAAGTTCAGAAATTCTTCGAATCAACCCAAGATTTTCTATCTGCATAAAAGGCTATTAATATTCTGATTGGCAGAAAAGTCACCATTTGTTCTCTTATTTTGCTCCTTCTTCGCTTTTTTTGAATTCCAGGTAAGCCTCGTAATATGGATTCATATTAAGAAATCTTGAATGAGGTTTATTACCAGGTTGTCGGTACCAACAATTGCACCACGCTCATGTCATCAACAGGTACTAACTCCTGCTCCGCTGCGATGGCCGGACAATGCCGACACCACGCCCTGTCCTAATGTGGGTAATACAGCCATGGTAGTAAAATCTGGAAACAATGCCCTGATCACATGGACTGCGGTTGTCTGTGCCGACCTTGCCTTCTACCGGGTCTATGGCTCTACCTCATATTCTGCGCCATTCCCATCCGGCTGGTCACTGCCAGGCTCCCCGACTTCTACTAATTTCTCCGATCTTCTAAATTCAACTAATATCGCATATAAAATCATCTCAATCGATTCCTATGGTAACCCGCCGTTACCGCTTTTTACGTTTGGCTATCTGACTTTAAAATAGTATGATTGGTCATCATTCAATGAGTTTTCATATTTATGAGTAAAGGGAGTATATGCACGCAGTTCGGGAGGATTGTTGCTAAAATCTGGATTTGTTCCTCGATAGACAAAATATTTCGGTAAGCCGCCTGTCCAATCAAGGATAACTTCACCTGAAGTTTCCGCCCAGCCTGACCAGTGTGCCCCCATTAGCTCTATATTATCTATAGCTATTCCTTTGTGATCATTGTCTGTGGTATCTACTGAATCAAATTCAAAGAATACCCATAATTCCTTTCCAGCATATTGTCCTATGGATAAATCAGGTGACTGAGTCCATTGGTCTTGAGATGGAGTTGTAGAATCTATTTGAAATATGGTGGTTCTTGGTCCCCATGGACCATCATCGCTCACCGTCACTCTAAATCTATCTGCATTCCTTGAAGTATTATATTCCACATCGCGAAAATAATGAAATCTTATTTTCGCATCGGGGCTATCAACTTTTATGGGTGGCGCTTCCAAATCAGCATAATTTCGTTCTGAACTTTGGTAATTGCATAAAGCCTTATTCCCATAGTATGCAATTAAATTCCCGGATGGATATGGCTTTGGAACACATTGTGAACTATCATCTAAAATGCCCCATAAACCATGTGGAGACATCCATGTCCAATTTGCGCCCCTATTTTCAAAAGTCCCCATAGGACTATATTTGCTTACAAATAAAGTGACATCATTTTTAGGATATTCATAGCCGGTGTAAGTAAATCCTCCTCTCAATATTCCTTCTCTTTGATCCGGAGTTGGATGAACTACAACCACATTAACAATGCAGCCATTTTGATTCAATTTTGAATTTTGAATTTTGAATTTTGAATTAATTGCTTCTAATTCTAAGGAACTTGATTTTACAAGCTGATTTGCCAAAGATAAAGAAAGCTCATAAGGTGATACAGTAATGTCATTAATATACATGTAGCAAGGCTTATGAGGAGGGATTGTTGCATAAATTGTTGTTGAATCAGCAACCTGAACATTTGTTGCCGGTATCCCATCAAAAAATACTTTCGCACCTTGCATAAAATTTTCGCCTTTTATCATCACTGGTTTATTCCCGGTAAATGGAGCAGAATTCGGTTTTACATAGGTGACGATTGGCAGGCTAATAGTTGGATTGACATATCTTCCGGTATGCTGTGGATCATGCGCATAATTGTTCCATGCTATTTTGGATTCAACATAAGGATATGGCAAATCGTAGCAATATACATACGCAGGAAGCTCACTTTGAATATCACAGCGCTCACTTGCAGTGCATATTTCTATATCCCCATCATTATCCAGATCAGCTAAATTAGCTCCAACCCCAATGAACCCATAACGATCTTCAATAATAGGAAAACCATTCACCATGCTGCCATCATAATTATATGCAGCAATCACCCCATCAGAGCACCCGGCACATGTGCCCCCGGCTGCTATTACTTCCATTTGCCCATCTCCATCTATATCTCCTATTGATGAAAAGCTATTAAATGATACTGGATAACCATTGATCTCTAAAAAGATAGGCCAGCCGGGCAAATTGGAACCATCGTTCCTAAATGCGTTTAATCCTATGCAAGAAACTAGTACAAATAATTCTAAGCTACCATCTTCATTGATATCAGCAAGCGATGGAGACCTATATGCTACTCTTATATCATGGAAAGGACTATAATCTACTGGAAATCCATCTATTATGCTGGCATCATCATTAAATACAAATAGCGAATGTAGATAACTACTGTCAGTTGTTGATATTTCAAGCTTCCCATCATTATCAACATCGCCTAATGAAGGCGGATTTATATGAAAAGCTCCTCCTGCATAAAATACCACAGGCCAATTTCTGTAATAGCTTCCGTCAGCTCTTATTAAGATTAGCTCTCCGCCATCATTTGTTACAACTAATTCCATTATACCATCATCATCAAAATCACCTGTAGTTGGAGAAGCATAATTTTCGCCCCATGAGACACCAGGAGGCCTATAAAAAAGCACCGGGAATCCAGGTAATATTCCTCCCCATGAGCCTAAAACATGGAGCCCTATATGATAATCATTAGGATAATCTTTATCATAAGTAGCAAACGCAATATCATAATTTCCATCTCTATCTATATCCTCTACTGCAGAAGATTCAAATGCTGTTTTCGGCGGATTTGGAAATCCATTGATCATCTCGGAATTGATTTCCCGAGCTGCAGCTCCAAGCATTAATCCATATTCACCATGACACCCAATTATATCTAAATATCCATCAGCATTAATATCGCCAAAAGTAGCTATCCAGAATAATAATGGATCAATCCATCCCTGCTTCGGTAATCCTAAATATGAATATAAATGCATCTTGCCATCTATCATAGTCATAAATGCTAATTCTTGTTTGGAATCTTTGTCTAAATCTGATATATTCATGGGCTCTTCCATGCCATATGGCAATAAAGCGGGAAAACCTTGCTGATACGGAAAAGTTAAAATCTCTCTCTTTTTTAAATTATTATATGCGCAATTATTATTTATTATTTTGACTAAAGCTTTCTTTTCTTTCTCCCATACTGCATAATAGCCTTTATCTTTATTATAAATTATTTCTTTATGAGCAAAGCATAATCCCAATAATAAAAAATAAATTATTAAAGATATTGTTATTGCTTTCATATTTGATAACGCTAATAAAAAAGAGAGATTAGGCTCTCGCAGAGAAGCCTAATCTCTCTTAATGATATCCTTACTGCTATTCTACTGATTTGATTAAAGCATCTGAATAAGCTATGAGTTCTTGTTTCCTTTCTTCATTCACCACAAATGCTTTCCAATCATAGATTCCACTTCCAGGATAAGTTTCTATTTTTGCTACAGTAATATCTTGGGGCGATGATAGCTGCATAGAATGTGGTAAACTTTCACAGGCACAGGTGCCATTGCTCAAATCAATAACATCTACTTTATCCTCATCTGGTGCTACATAATATAAGCATTGATATAGACATGACTTTGCACATTGAGTACTCTGTTCCTTCATTAAATCAGCTCCCAGATTAAATAAATAGTCAAGATTGTTAATTGCATAATATGCATCATATAGATCGGATATGGCTATTTCACCTGTTTGGTTATCAATTTCAGCTTTAATCACAGCTTGATAATAGGGAGGTCCGTCAGGTCCTCGCAACGAAGTTATATAGGCTATATTAGCTGACATAGTGAGATTCATTGCTTTAGACTGCATCTCATCAGGTAAATATGCATAGCTTAATATATTAAGCGTAGTAGCATCCACCGTTAAGATACCACCTCTCAGTCCGGGATAAAACATTTCATCAGTCACAACTACTATAATATTAGAGTCCTGCATCAAAGCTACGTCTATGTCTTTGTAATAACCGGCTGGTTTTGGAGGAATAAACGGCTGTCCTATTTTCACTATTTTATTGGAGCCAGTATCTATTTTCGCTATTGATTGACCCATAATAGCAAAAGCATATCTGCCAGGAATTCGATAATCCATATTATTTGATTTAATTGAAAATGAATTTGAGCGTACATGGTAGGGTGTTTCCACTTCAGACTGAACTTCAGGGCTATATGGATGGAAATCAACAAGCAGATCTTCTTCCGTATCTATCACTTGTATTGAAGATAATATCCCGCCTAGATAGGAAAATGTGGCAAATTTGTATAAATCATTCAAAGGCGCGCAATTAGGAAGAGGCGTTGCGCAATCGCATATTTTAACAGATGCTAAATCAGGATAAGGTGTGGGAGCGTGCGCTCGCGTTTCAGCAATTATTTTCCCATTTTTATTCCAGGTGATCTTTCCACTGATATCATCAAACTTTACTCCACATACTAAATCATTATATTCTGGTGGGATGAAAATTTGCACTGGCGTATGACCTGAAGTTATTCCTATATGAGGAGTAAATGGAAAAGATGGTGTATTTACATCATAATACCCAAGCCCTTCTAAAAGGCATGTACTTAAGCATCCATCGTTTTCAATGCATACATCTGCAATTAGCGCACTTAAAATCCCAGGTGCATCGAATTGTAATTCATTTGATGATAGGTAATATGTGGTAACTGGTTGATGCCACGAGCCTGATCTCAAAATCACTCTCGAATCTTCTTTAAATCCGCTTCCTGTTATTTTAACAAGATCTGCTCCTCCTAAAGGAATTGAAAAAGGATCAATTGCATTTATTGCTACTTCGGTAGAACATTGCTCAAAGATTTTAGCTGTTGTATCTATGCCTGTAACATCAGTATTAGTGATTTGTCCCGGGGAATCACTGGCCTGAATATGAATATCATATTTCTTCAAATCGGCATCAGCATAAGCAATAGGTGTATCTTGAACCAGGCAACATGAAGAGGTAACATTGCCATAAGGATCTGCTTTTATGACCCAAAATTCTGCAGACTTGAATCCAAAGGAATAAGTTGAACCAGCTACCACAAAACTACCATCTGAGGTTAGCTGAATATCCTCGGCATAGTCATCTTGTGGTCCTCCATATGCCTTCTTCCACAAAGGATTGCCATTTTTATCTAATTTCAATACCCAAAAATCATTATTGCCAGCACCATAAGACCTGGTGCTTCCTGCAACAAGAAATCCTTTATCTGATGTTTGCTGGATAGCATTGACTTGTTCTTGATCAGTACCTCCATATGCTTTCTGCCATTGGATATCACCAAAATCATCAATTTTAAGAACCAAAAAATCTCTCAAACCCGCACCATAAGATGCAGTATAGCCTGCTACTGCAAAGCCACCATCTGCTGTTTGAATTGCATGAGCCCTGTCGCATTCCCATTCACCATAACCTTTTTCCCATATAACTGTACCATCACTTGCTAATCTTAATATGCGTAACTCACCTTTTTTTCCTTCCATGAAAGCGTATCCTGCTATTACATACTGACCTTCAGAAGTTACGACAATAGAAGTAGCTATCTCATCGCTAGAATCACCATAAGTTTTTTGCCATATTACATCTCCTTTGTCATCTAGCTTTAAAACCCAGAAATCACCATTTCCTGCACCAAATGATGTTGTCGAGCCTAATACTATGTAGCCACCATCTGCTGTTAATTTAATAGAAGAGGGAGAATCCGAATTGGTTCCACCGTAAGTTTTCTGCCACTGAACATTTCCTTCAGCATCTATTTTCAGGATCCAGATATCTTGATCTCCTTGACCAGAAGAATAAGTATAACCTGCAATAATATAGCCTCCATCAGGATTTTCTTTTACTGATGTGGCAACTTCATCTTGCCCATAATTTTCGCATTTTCCATATTTTTTTTGCCACTGAACATTTCCATTTGAATCTAATTTTAACAACCAAAAATCACTATTTAACGTGTAACAAAAAGAATTACTATTTCCTGCTATAATATAACCCGAATCTGAAGTTTGCTGTATTGAATATGCTACATCTTCAGCTTCTCCGCCATATGTTTTTGCCCAATTAACTTGGGCCTGCACTACACAAGGAATCGCTAGACATGCTATAAAAGTTAAGAGCAGAATCAAGCAGATATTCATTGTATGGTTTTTGCGTGAAGACAACAAAAATATTTTTTTACTCATGATAATATCTCCTTACTTTAGAATTTGGCTCACCTTTGACTTCTAAATTACTCTCTATAGATGAATTGTACTATATCCCCTTCATCTCAGTCGAGCCTCTCTCAGTACCTAATTCTTTCCGCGCTAAACAGCCCCCAATAAAGTATATTCCTTTATTTCACCCTATCCTGAGCAGCTTTCAAAATATTTATATATTTTGCAGCTATTATTCTATTCATACTTTACACATTCCCTTAAAATACATTTATCAGCAAGTGAGCACCTGCTAATAACATCACTTTCCACGATTTCCTATATCCATAGCAATATTTTCCTATCGAAATCTCTTCACCTCCTTTGTTTATTATTGTTGTTATCTTTCTCAATGCATTATCTAAGCATAATCATCCCTTGCACCTTGTATGCATGAAGCTCTCTACTTATCTTAACGTTTCATTTCTTTCCTGCATTTTATTCTATCAATAATCATACCCAATGTCAATAGGTGCCTTGATTTTAAAAGCGGGAAACTGACAAAGCTTTTATTTTAAGCAGGGACATGTATCCTGATATGGAACACAAGAGGGATTGGCTGTCGGCCTTTCTATTCCATCGTTGCTTCGTCCATAGGAACCTTCTGTAGTTGCGCTTCTTACTACCACAAGATAATAGTAGCTACCAGTATCTTGAGGTGTGGTAGTAATAGTTCCGGTGATAATGCAACTTATTATTATATGATTATAATTAGTCCATGGTAATGTGCCTCTATAAAGTTCATATGCATCAGGAAGACTACCACAGTTTGGTTCAAGCCAGCTCAGAAGCAAATTAGGGCCCACTGTCGATTTTGTCACGGTGAGCGTATTCGCTACCTCACCTGGACAATAGCGTGGAAGATATACACTTTTGCAGACTATATTATCATCTGAACATTCATTGCTATTGCTTACGCGAACAATATAAGAGAACGTCTCGCCGGCATTCTGAAGCCCTGCAAATAATGGTGATGCCTCTCCCTCAATTGTGCATTTTTCAGTTTTTTCTTCAGATCCATAAGTCTTATCTTGCATTGATACAATTGAGAAACAAATTAAAAGAAGTATATAGAGAATTAAAAATAAACATTTCATAAAAACCCCCAGCATTTTGTTTTTCCAGATATGTATCTCAGTAATTAATTATACATTCGAAATTTTATAGAATCAATAGATTTTATGTGTTCGGAGGGGGTCGCGTCTTTAATCTCCAGTTTTCAGTAAAGCATAGATCGTAACATTGCTACAAGACAGAAAACTGGAAATTAGAGACACGGCCCCTTCTTATTCATCGTATAGCAATTTTATGCATGAATTGAAGAGATTCGATTGAGTGCAAGAGGATTTATGTAAACAGGAGCAGAAAAGGTGCTCTTCTACCTACAAAAGGAATATATTATTCTCGCGGCAAGCCCTCATAATAGCTTCTGGCCATGGCGCAGATTGCACCTCGCCAATGTGGGCTTTTCGTAACAACAGCATGCACAATCTTGACTGCCCGATTCCTCCTCCAATGGTAAGTGGAAGTTCATCCTTGAGCAGTCTTTGATGAAAATACAACTCTCTTTTCTCCAGTTCCCCTTTGAGTTTCAATTGCTCCAGCAATGAATGCTTATCCACGCGTATGCCCATAGAAGAGAGTTCAAAAGCACAATCCAGCAAAGAATAATGCACCAGGATATCACCATTAAGCCCCCGCCGACTGTTACCCGTGGGTGTCGACCAATCATCATAATCAGCAGCTCTGCCATCATGGGGTCTTCCATCGGATAATGCTCCTCCAATGCCAATGATGAAGACAGCTCTCCTTTGCTGGCAAATAGTATGCTCTCGCTCCTTCGGCGTCAGTTCAGGATATAATTCTGCTATTATGCAGAAAATCTTTATAAAGCAAATATAATCTCAGGATGCACCTACCAACCTCTCTGCTATTGTCCCCTCTCTTCAGCGCAGCGCCAGACTATTGCTAAAATAGTATGTAAATTAAATGAATATTAATTATTGGATTGGCAATTGAAGTTCAATAGGTTCATAAGATTTATTTTTCAATTCTTCGTGAGCTCCTTTGTAAATAAAGTTAAATGCAACATTTTGAAAAGAATCCAAATTTGTATTTACTCTTATCTCTGGGTGCCCCCTCAAGGGGCATGGCCGACTTCGTGGTGAAAATTATTTTAGGTTCCGACTTGTTCGAGTTAGTGATTGTCGCGCCTGCCTTTGGCAAGCTCACAAAGACACGGTACGATCGTCGGTCTTTCTAAATAACTCTCTGTGCCCTCTGTGTTTGTGGTTTTATTGCAATGAACTGAATACCCCCCCCTTTCTTTCTTTTCTTTTGTATACTATAATTAGTTATTACTTAATTCGTTATGAGAGTAGAATTGTGGAAGAAAAAGAAGAAAGACACTTAATTTCAATTAATGATTTTTGCATACTGGCAGAAAAATTACTAACAAAAGGCCTTTTTGATGATGCTCTTGTTCTTTACAATACAGCATGCAAAATATTCCCAGACAGCATAGCTTTAAGACTTAATTTA
>Ga0315284_10009464_pt1 | contig 13889 bp, 13 predicted proteins | sample YL17G09_16_MG_FD_203696 | JGI IMG/M metagenome (GOLD analysis project Ga0315284, IMG submission 203696) | Sediment microbial communities from Yellowstone Lake, YNP, Wyoming, USA - YL17G09_16 | ecosystem: Environmental > Aquatic > Freshwater > Lake > Sediment | place: USA: Wyoming | collected... | reverse complement strand
AATTTGTAATTACTCAGCCGTCACGTTTAGAAAAAGGCGTAACTATTCGGGCAGACAGAAGTCAGAATTCAGAAAACAGAATGAAGAAACCATTTAAGGGCTTAATAACGTGGCAGAAGGCCCGATTGTTTACACCCTGCCAGCCGTTTCGAACATTCCCACAATCCAAAACTTTTTCGTGGGTTATTCTGAATTCTGGCTTCTGAATTCTGGCTACCTGAATGGCTAAAACGATTAACAATTCTAAAAATGATGAAATAAATTAAATGAGCGGCAAAATACTGAAATCAAAAACCCCGAACCGCTTCCTGAAATTCTGGCGCGTCTTCAGCCAAAGGCAAAACGCCGTTTTCGGCCTGGTGGTTGTGCTGCTTTTTGTTTTGACCATTCTGCTGGCGCCGGTGCTGGCGCCGTTCAGTCCCAGCGTGCGCAGCGGCGAAGCCTTTGAACCGCCCGGCCTCCGGCACCTCCTGGGCACCAATGACATCGGCGTGGACATCTTGAGCGAACTGATCTATGCCGGACGCATCTCCCTGATGGTCGGCCTGATCGCCGCCGGTTTGATCATTATCACGGGTTCCGTGATCGGCCTGGTCTCCGGCTATTTCGGCGGTATCGCCGATGAAATCCTGATGCGCCTGACCGATATCGTCATGACCCTGCCGCGTCTGCCGCTCATGATCATCATGGCCGCCGCCCTGGGACCCGGTATCTGGACCATTATTTTGGTCTACTCCCTGGTCGGCTGGGCCAGCCTGGCGCGCCAGGTGCGCTCGCAAGTGCTGCCCACCAAGGAATCCACTTTCGTGGAGGCCTCCCGGGCCATCGGCGCCGGTCATACCCATATCATGTTCAGCCATATTCTGCCCAATATCGGCGGCATTATCATTGCCAACGGCGTCATGGAAATCATGTACGCCATTTTAACCGAAGCCGGCCTCAGTTTCCTGGGTCTGGGCGATCCCACCCACAAAAGCTGGGGCGTGATGCTCTACTTTGCCCAGATCCGCGGCGCGTTTCTGCGCCAGGCCTGGTGGTGGATCTTCCCGCCCGGCATTTGCGTGGCCCTTTTTTGTTGTGCATTCAACTTCATCGGCACAGCGCTGAACGATCTTTTTGGATTAAGACTAAAGAAGAGGTAAAAGGGCATGGCCCTATTGGATGTATCCAACTTAAAAACCTATTATGTCATGGAGAGCGGAGCCGTGGTCAAGGCTTTGGACGGCATCAGCTTCAAGCTGGAAAAAGGCCAATCTCTGGGCATGGCCGGTGAATCCGGCTGCGGTAAAAGCACGGCCGCTCTTTCCCTGATGCGCCTGATCAAGGGCGTCAAAATCACGGCCGGCACGGTTCGGCTCAATGATCTCTCGCTTTTAGAATTGAACGAAAAGCAAATGAACCGGGTGCGCTGGGAGCGAATCTCCCTGGTCTCCCAAGCCGCCATGAACGCCTTGAACCCGGTCTTTCGCGTGGGCGACCAAATTTGCGAGACCATTCGGGCCCATCGCAAGCTGAAGAAAAAAGAAGCCTGGAAAATGGCGGAGCACTTACTGGAACAGGTCGATATCGACCCGCGCCGGGCCCGCAGCTTTCCCCATGAATTGAGCGGCGGCATGCGCCAACGCGCCGTGATCGCTATGGCTCTGGCCCTGGACCCGGAAGTCATGATTGCCGATGAACCGACCACGGCCCTGGACGCGGTCACCCAGGCCCAGATACTGAAACTGTTCCGGCGCCTGCAACAGGAACGGGATATTTCCATGCTCTTCATTTCTCACGATCTCTCCATCCTGGGCCAGGCCTGCGACCGCATCATGATTATGTATGCCGGCAGCATTGTGGAGATGGGCGACACCGCTCAAATATTCAGCCGGCCCCAGCATCCCTATACTTGTGCTTTGTTGAAATGCTTTCCGGATATCAAGGAAAAGAAAAAGACCCTAACCGGGCTGGCGGGCAGCCCACCCGACCTGATCGATCCGCCGACCGGCTGTTGCTTTCATCCCCGTTGCCCGCAGGCGGAAACGCTCTGCCGGGAAATCAAGCCGGACCTACGTGAAATTCAACCCGGCCAATTCCTGGCGTGTCATATGGAGCTGATGTCATGAAATCAAGAATCTCACACACAAAGACCCAGAGATCAGGAGAACCTCGCGCAGAGACGCAAAGCCGCAAAGATTTTTATAAATCAAAAAATATGCTTTTATTCGTGTCTTCGTGGCTTTGCGTAAAATTTTCTTGTTCTTCACCCTTGACCCCCTTGTCCGCCGTAGGCCTTGCAAAGGCGGATTGGTCCCTTGATCCCTGGACCCCTTTCTCCTTCGTTATCCGATATTTAATATTTATCCTCTTTGCGTCTTGGCGTCGTTGGAGTAATTTCAAAGTTTTTCGAAATTACGTCCTTTGCGCGAGATTTTCTTGTTCTTCACCCTTGACCCCTCGGCCCCTTGACCCCTGGACCCCTATTCTTTCACCCTTGGCCCCCTTGTCCGCCGTAGGCCTTGTGAAGGCGGATCGACCCCTTGGTCCCTTGAACCCTTTGGGATGTTAACCATGGAACCGATTTATAAAGTCGTCGACTTAAAAAAATCTTTCCCGGCCAAATCCCTCGGCTTTTTTCGAAGCCCGGGCCGCATGGTCCCGGCCGTGGACGGAGTCAGCTTTGAGGTCTATAAAGGCGAGACCTTCGGCATTGTGGGCGAAAGCGGCTGCGGCAAGACCACTTTGGCGCGTTTGATGCTGCGCCTGATCGAGCCGACCAATGGAAGCATCTTTTATGCCGGTCGGGAAATCACCCGGCTTAAACCTTCGGAAATGAAAGCCTTGCGCCGAAAAATGCAGATGATCTTTCAAGATCCTTACGATGCCCTGAACCCTAAGAAGAACATTCTGGAAATCATTGCCGAACCCCTCAAGGTGCATGGCCTGGCGCGCGACGGTTCCTTGGAAGAAAAAGTCCGGCAAGCCCTGACCCTGGTGGACTTGCCCAATAATGAAGATTTTTTGTCCAAAATGCCCGACGAATTGAGCGGCGGCCAGCGCCAGCGTATCGGCATTGCCCGGGCTCTGATTATCGGCGCGGAATTCATCATCGGCGATGAACCGGTCAGCATGCTGGATGCCAGCGTCAAGGCCGGTATTATCGCGCTCCTCACGGACTTAAAGCAAAAGAAGGAGCTGACCTATATCTTTATCACCCATGAAATCGGTCTGGCCTATCATATCTGCGACCGGATCGCCGTGATGTACCGGGGCAAAATCATGGAAATGGGTCAGGCCGAAGCCGTGATTCGGCAGCCGCTCCATCCCTATACCGGACTGCTGATGCAAGCCATTCCGCCCCTGCAGCCGGATAGTCTTTGGGCTAAAGATTTACAAAAAACCGGTGACGCCTTCAGCGGCGGCCAATTGGACCAGGGCTGCCGCTTCCGGACCCGCTGTCCGCGTGCCGGGGAAACGTGCCGGCAACAAGAACCGGCATTAAAAGAAATTCAACCGGGCCGCTTTGCGGCTTGTGATCATGAATAAAGAGGTAATGAGGCGACAAAGAGAAAAATCACCACAGAGGCACAGAGACTATTTTTCTTTTTGCCTTTTCCCTAAGAGGGGGAAAAGGCAAAATAAATCTGATTTTCGTATGATTTATATACAATGAAGTTCCAGAGCTTCTTTATCCCTCTCGTCCTCTCAACACAACAGTTTTAGGTTTTTAAAAACTGTTTCGAGAGGGATAAAAAATGATCTCTCTGTGCACTCTGCGCCTCTGTGGTGAAAATCTGTTTTGGTCCCAATTTTCAACGAATAAGGTTTAGCTTTAGAATATAAAAATACGGAGAAACGATATGCCGACGAAAAAACCAACCTCTCGCGTAAAACCGACCCCGGAAGGCTGGCCGGTGGCGTGGCCTTACCCAGTCGATTATGAAAAAGAAAACCGCGTATCCGCCGATGTACTGGTTCTGGGCGGAGGCCTGGCCGGTTGCTTTGCCGCCATCAGCGCGGCGCGTAAAGGTTTGAAAGTCGTATTGGTGGATAAAAGCGCCGTCCTGCACAGCGGCGCTGCCGGTTCCGGCATCGACCACTGGATGTTCTGCCCTTCCAACCCGGCCAGCAAAGTCAATCCCGAAGAATACACCCTTGATCCCATTCTCCAATACAAGGGCGGATACGGCAATGCCGTTGCCGACTACATCACGGCCCGCGACAGCTATGAAGCCTTGCTGGAACTGGAAAAAATGGGTATGAAAATCCGGGACACGGACGATGTGTTTAGGGGCGCGCCTTTCCGCGACGAGCAAACCAAACTGCTTTTCGCCTACGATTACGAGACCAACACCTGTATCCGTATCTGGGGTACCGGTATGAAGCCTTCCCTTTACAAGGAATGCAAACGCCTGGGCGTCCGGATCCTGGAACGCACCATGGTCACCGGTCTGCTCAATGAAAACGGCGAGCCCGGTAACCGGGTGATCGGCGCGACCGCGGTCAACACCCGCACCGGAGAATTCTATGTTTTTACGGCCAAAGCCGTTGTGCTCTGCATGGCCACGCCTGAACACCTCTGGATCTTCTCCACCGAATGGGCCGGTCTGGTCGGTCGCGACGGTCCGCCCAGCAATGCCGGCAACGGCCATGCCATGGCCTGGCGCGCCGGCGCCGAATTCGCGCGCATGGAATCTTCGACCCGTGAAGAATGGGGCGGCAGCACCGGCATCGGCAGCGTCATGTTCGGCAGCGGTTGTACCTTTGCTACCTGGCACCCCTGCTCGATCGTGGACGCAAACGGCAAGGAAATTCCCTGGGTCGATAAAGACGGCAAAAGCATTACTCATCTATCGGCCCGCACCAAACCCGGACCAAACCAAAATTTTATTTCTTTGGTCCTGGGCGGCGGTGAAGGCGGGGCCTCCTCCATGCCCCAGTTGATCCCGGACCTGCCGGAACGTATTAAACGCGGCGAATACAAACTGCCTTTATACGCCGACCTGCCCGGCATGCCGGCTCATGAACGCCGGGCTATTTTCGGCCTGATGATCGGCCAGGAAGGTCATACCTGGAGCGTGTACCATAACCTAACCCAGGCCGGGTTTGACCCGGACCAGGATCTGCTGCAGGTCTATGAACTGGGCGTGGCACCACCCAGTTGGCGCCGTATGCGTTACGGCGGGCTGGTGATTGATTGGGATTTGCGCACGAGCCTGGAAGGCCTTTATGCCGGCGGACAGATCATTTTTGACGGCATCGGCGCTTCCCATGCTTGCAGCACCGGCCGCTGGGCCGGCAAGCGCGCCGCGGAATACGTGCTCAAGGCGGCCAAACCCAAAGTAAATCTTAAACAAATTAAAGCGGAAAAGCGTAGGATCTATGCACCGCTGAAACGCACTCAAGGCGTGGAATGGAAAGAACTCGAATGCGGTATTGCCAAGGTCATGCAGGACTACTGCGGCGATACCAAAACCGAAGAATTGATGAAAATCGGATTACAGTACTTGACGGAAATCAAAACCGGTGAAGCCGATACTCTCTATGCCCGCAATCCCCATGAACTCATGCGCGCCCTGGAAGCCCTGGATATCCTGACCTGCGCGGAAATGGTCATCCACGCCTGCCGCGCCCGCAAGGCCGGTAACCGCTGGTTGTTCTTCGAACGCCTGGATTATCCGGAAAACGACCCGCCGGCCTGGCGTAAGTGGATCACCATCAAACAGATTAGGGACCGGGTCCTGACCGGAGATTTGGCCCTTGATTTTTACGGATCGCTGCCCGACAACTACGCGGCCCATAATAAATAAACTCAAGGGTACCGATAAATTCGGCACCCTTGAGAAGCAAAGCAAAGGAGTTGTATCATGCCCACGACCAAACCCAAGCAAAAAATATTCGCTTTTCCGAATATGCCGACCCCGAACAAACCGGTGCTTATCGACCCCAAGGTTTGCAAAGGCTGCAACCGTTGCGTGCAGATCTGTCCCTCGGATGTTTATATCCCCAACCCTGAAAAAGGCAAACCACCCATGATTATGTATCCGGAAGAATGCTGGTATTGCGGTTGTTGCCTAATGGAATGTCCGTTGCACCAGAAAGGCGCCAATAAACTCAACTGGCCCCTGATGCAACGCGTGCGCTGGAAACGAAAAAAAACCAACGAGCATTTCCGCGTCGGCATGCCCGATCCGCCGCCGCCCAATAAACGCCCGCTGGTCTAAGAGATTGCTGCTTCTTGTTTTTTTTTACTTCTCTCTCCTTCTCACCCCGGACCGGGCCGGTGCGCAGCAAGCCGGTTCCGGTCCCTTCTTTATTCCACTTTCTTCAACTTCGTCATTCAGTATTCGATATTCGGTGTTCAACATTCAACGCGATTTAGCCGACAAAAACCGAGAATATCGAATATCGAACACCGAATTTCGAATAATGAAGTTTAAGACTCATTTTCATCGTTCATCGGCTTTCATTATCCGATAGTCACCATTCAAATTATTTAATAATTGAAAAAGAAAATAAACGGATGTCGAATTATTGTGCTGACTTTTTATTTTATTTGGCCGTATGAATACTTTTTACAAAAATGGAGATCAATTCATTGTTTTCGTTCATGAGATGATCATAACTCGAAGATGGCTTTATCAATTTTGCTTTTTCGATCATGAGCAACCATATTCTGGTTTCCCTAAGTTCTTTCAAACAAATTTTCATTTTATGAATAAAATCAACTTTAGATTCGGCGCTTTGAGCCTCGCCGTAATTGGAAGCCGGTGCCGTTCCGCATCGAATAAGTTGTCCTGAAATGTGGTTTCCAGTTTTTGTCTTAGGCAAAGACTCGGCAAGCCGGATGATCAGGACCGCAAAATCCAATAGACGCTCCTCAAGATCATATTTTCTGCCTTCTTTCGTCATTTTTTATTCCTTATGCATCTTTATTATCTCTTTACTTCGATATTCGTTATTCAGTGTTCGATATTCGATATTCGTTTTTTCTCTTTGCGTCTTGGCGTTTTTACGCGAGGACTCCTGCCCTTGTTGCGCGAGATCTTCCTGATCTTTTTCTTCAACCTAAATGCCTACAGTCTATCTACCTAAATTTTTATTGTTCCACCAGTTCCACCCGACGGTTTTTCGCTTTACCTTCTTCGTTCTTGTTGGAAGCGACCGGTGCGAGCGGCCCGACTCCCTGGCCTTTTAACCGGCCGGCCGGAACCGCATACTTGGCTACTAAAACCTGGACCACGGCCGCGGCGCGTTGCTGTGAAAGTTTCATATTATAATTTAATTCTCCGGCATTATCCGTATGGCCCACCACATAGAGCTTCAAGCCGGGATTATTGGTCATAAGCTTGGCGATCTCCTTCAGAGTCGGCTCGGATTCGGGCTTGACTTCCGCTTTGTTGGTGTCAAAATAAATACCGTACACCGCCACCTTGCCGTTGGCATGGATGTCTCCGGCCAGAGTCTCGGCATTGGCAATTACATCCTGCTTCATGGCTTGCTTTTCAATAATCGTCAAACGATAAACCGCACCGCCGTTAAAACAACGCACTTCTCCCCAAGTCTCCATGTTCTCTTTAATAACTTTTAAATAGACCTGTCCGGAAGTGGAGCCGTCAATCGCTTGTCCGCCGATTTTGACGATGGCATCGCTATGGTTCCGGGCAATCTGTAGGGAAGACGGAAAGTTTTTCCGTTCTTTGAATTCATATTCTATCAGATACTTCTTTCCTTCCACGGTCACAATCTGCTTGGTGTCCGGGTCTTTAAATTTATAATTGTCGAACTGATTTTCTTCATACGCCCGGATGCGGTAATTGGGCATACGCGTGAAAAGAGGGTGATCCTTGCTCCCCTTTTTGTCTTCCTGGGCAAAGACCGCTCCGGTTGAAAACAAAACAGAACAAAGAAACGCAATCATTATGATCAAAATAAAGCTTGTCTTTCTCATGAGAACCTCCTGGTTTTTATTTTTCCTTACAAAAAACGAAATGATTTTTAATGGGCAGACACGGGGGCTCGCCTTCGCCAGGCTCTCGCCTACTACAGAATCTATCCGGGCAAGCACAGGGGTTTGCCCCTACATCCTTGATCCTTCGGCCCCTATCCTCTCTTTCCTTCATTATTTAATATTCAGTGTTCGATATTCGATATTTATTTTTTTATTCTTCGTGTCTTCGTGGCGCTGGAGTAATTTCAGGGTTTTTTGAAATTACGTCCTTGGCGCGATATTTTCTTATTCTTTGGGCAAGCGCAAGGCTTGCCCTTACACCCTCGGCCCCTTGATCCCTTACTTCATTATTCGAAATTCGGTGTTCGATATTCGCTATTTTCTTGGGCAAGCACGGACGAACTGCCGTTCGCCCCTACACCCAGATTCGTATTTTTATATTTCTTCACCCTTGGTCCCTTGAACCCTGTTCTTTACCCTCGACCCCTCGGCCCCTTGGCCCCTGTCTTTTTATTCCTTCACCTTCACGATCATCTCGATCTCCACGGCGATGTTCATGGGTAAATTACAAGTGCCGATGGCCGAACGGGCATGCCGGCCCCGGTCGCCCAAAAGCTCCACTAAAAAGTCCGAAGCTCCGTTCAGGACCTGGGGTTGACTGTGAAAATCGGGCGCGCTGTTGACAAAACCGAGCAGTTTAATAATGCGCTCGATTTTATCCAGACTACCGATCTGGGCCTTGAGATTACTGAGAGCGCAAAGCATGCAGAGTCTGGCTGCGTTATAGCCCTGGTCCAGAGTCAAATCCGCGCCCACCCGGCCCACATATTTGGGTTTGCCTCTTTCCATGGGACCCACGCCGGAAAGATAGATAATATTTCCCTCCCGCACTGCCGGAATATAATTGGCCAGCGGTTGAATTGCCGGCGGCAATTCGCAACCCATTGATTTCAGCTTTTCTTCAATATTCATTTTTTCCTCCATTGACAGGGCGCGACCTGTCGGGCTTTTCTGTTCTTGTTTCTAATTTTTTTTCTTTATCATTCGGTATGCGGTATTCAGTCTTCAATTTTCTTATTACCACTCAAGTTATTAGGTTCACGGTTCACGGTTAAGAAATCAAGCGAATAGGCTGTAGGCTTTTAGCCGAAAAACAGGAGACAGAATCCAGTAGCAAAATAACTTTTGGCACTTTAGTCGCTTGTTTTCCCGTTCCATCCTTCATCCTTGTCCCTCGACCCCTGTTTCCTTCATCCTTTGATATTCGGTGTTCGATATTCGATATTTTCCTGGGCAAGCGCAAGGCTTACCCCTACAACCCTTTCTCAGCGTCTTTCTTTTTCATCCTTCATGCTTCCGCCTTTATCATTTTCCTTGACCCCTCGGCACCTTATTATTCTACATTCAGTGTTCGATATTCGTTATTTGATTTATTATTTTTTATCTCTTAATCTTTGCGTCTTAGCGCGAGATCTTCCTAATCTTTAGAGCAAGCACGGGAGCTTGCCCCTACACCCCAGACCCGTGTTTTTTTATTTCTTTCACCCTTGAACCCTCGACCCCTGTCTTCCTTACTTCATTATTCGAAATTCAGTGTTCGATATTCGATATTCGATTTATTGTTTTTTAATCTTTGCGCCTTTGCGTCTTGGCGCGAGATTTTCCTGGTTCTTCACCCTTGATCCCTTGAACCCTTCTCCTCTCACATCAACCCCTTTTCCTTTAAAGAAAGATACCCCTGCTTGGTCACGATAATATGGTCCAAAACTGTTATCCCTAAAATCTTGCCGGCCTCAATCAACTGCCGGGTAGTCGTGAGATCGTCGGCGCTGGCCTGGAGTTGTCCGGAAGGGTGGTTGTGGGCCAGGATCACGGCCGCGGCCCGGTCGGATATGACATCTACAAAAACCTCGCGCGGATGGACCTGATTGCTGTTCAACAAGCCGACCGTCACCACGCGGTTGCCGATGACCTCATTGGCCCCGTTTAAAGACAGGCAGATAAAATATTCCTGTTTTTTGTCGACAATATGATTGATAAGAGGCAGCACATCCCGGGCATCCCTGATTTGGATACGGTCTTTTATGAGCCGTCGCCGGGCCAGTTCAAAGGCCGCCATGATTTGACAGGCCTTGGCCAAACCAATGCCTTCAATGTCTTTAAGCTGGGCCACATTTATTGGGTCCTTACTTTGGTCCAGGTGTTTTAAAATGGACTTGGCAACCTGAAAAACGTCCCGGCCTTTAATTCCGCTCCCCAGAATGATTGCGAGCAATTCCACTTCTGATAACGCTTCCGGTCCTTTGGCGGTCAGTTTTTCCCTGGGCCGTTCAAATGCAGGAATCTCTTTTATCTTTTTCATATTTAGACCAATCGGATTTTTTGACAGGATGACCAGAGTCCGAGTTTTTCGCAATAGCGAAAAATAAGTTACCCGTGATTAGACTGCAATACATCGTGCCATAACCATGAACTCGGGACTCTCGTGTGAACAGGATTTAAGAAAATATAAAAGGTTAAATAGTTTAAATTTTTATCCTGTTTATCCTGTCTGAAATTTATAAATCTTAGCGACAATCTTTTGTCAATATCATAGACAGATTGAATTCATGAAATGACAAGGCAATGGCTATATTTGAGATTTTATCATTATTTTAAAAACCCGGAAAGGGCTTTATTTTATCTGTAAAAATTCGGGCAAAATGAGGATTGCTGCAGTCATTATTCGGTGGGGTTTTGCGGGTCGGTCTTTTTACCTTTTTCCAATTCCACGGTCCCCCGCAATTGCTTGATGATCCCTTCCCGCACCTTCTTATTACGAATTTTTCGGAAAAGTTTCAAGAGGGTTGCTTCCTGTTTATCAAGAGGATTGGCTGCTTCAAGCCAGGATTCTTCAGATCCATAGGTTTTGACCGGTTCAGCGATCTTGGAAACTTCGGCCTCCGGTTCTAAAAAAACGCCCATATTGGTGCCCAGCGCTTCGGAGACCTGGCGCAGGCGCGCGACCGAGATATTAGTGATACCCTTTTCATATTTTTGGATTTGCTGAAAAGAGATACCCACTTTTTCAGCCAAATCCATTTGGGAGAGCCCCAGATACCTGCGCACGTGACGCAACTTTTCCCCGATATTTTTATTTATTGATGTCATTATTTTGTCATTATCTCTTCATTTAGTGGTTTTAATTTTCATGTGTAAGCCATTTTTTATCACACAATCATTTTAAAAGTCTAACATCTCAAAGTTGTATTTTTATCTTGCAAATTTCTATTGTTGATTGTATAAAGATGCAAATTTCACTCCGCAGGAAACCCGATCCCTATGAAAAAAATACTTATCGTGGATGATTCCGAAGATATCCGCAATCTGATGGTCATGGCTTTCAAAAACGATTACGAACTCGAAACGATCGCTGATGGAATGACCGCCTTTAATCAAATATCCGTCAATCAATACGACCTGCTGATCACGGACTATGAAATGCCCGGTCTGAACGGCCTGGAATTGATCCAAAAAGTCCTTGCCCACAATCCGGATTTGCCGATCATCATCATAACCGGCAATGAAGAAGCTGTTCCCATGCTGCGGCAATCCGGCGCCAGGGCCTGTTTTAGAAAGCCTTTGGATTTTGCCGGGCTCAAATTATTGGCTAAAAATTTATTAGATCAAAAAACTCCTTAATAGGATTATTTTAAGAAAAAGAATGCGTTAATTCCCGGCGTTTTATAACCTTATGATTCTGGTTTTGGTTTTTGAGATATTCTATAGTTAAATTTTCCCGATTCTGAATTCTGACTCCTGAATTCTGCCTACCTGAGCTAATATTTCTTGCATATATCCTTCGGCTATATTATGATAACTCATAATATTAAGCATTCATATCGTTATACCTAAAAAGCTACTATGTAATTACGAGAAGAAACGCACCTTGATGCTGCGTGTCTTCTCATTTTGTGTTTAATCCTTAAATTAGAGGAGGTTAGCATGTTAAACCGAAAACCTAAAAACAAACGCGAAAAACCCGTGACCCTTTCTTCCCATAATCCTGTTAGTAATATGAACCTTGCGGCCGATTCTTCAACCAACATGCATATGGCCCCTGGGTGGAATCTGGAACCGGAAGAATCCGAGAGCGTTTCCGACTCCATGCTGGACAACGGCAGCCCGGATTCCGAAGCCTGGTATAAACATTAATCGTTGCAGATCAGGTAAATAGGCTGTAGGCAATTAGCGCAATCATCGGGGTAGCCGCAGTCCCGCGCGGCGCGGGATTAGGCTGCGTAGAACGGACAGGAGTCCGTAAGCACTGTGACGCAGGCTGAAGCCTGCGACTACCCTCATCAACAATCTTTTGTCGATATGCGGGTTATAAGTTACTAAGATGATACAGAGTAACCGGCTTATAATTTTTTTTCCATTATCGACAACAAATTGTCGATATGGTTGAGCTAAGCGCCTATGCCGAAAAACACGGCGATTATCCTTTCATGGCCCTATTTCGGTTTTTTGCTTCATGACTTGCCGGATAAGAGCACACGCATCATAAATTCACGCGACACGGAATCCCTGCTCGTCCGAATTCTCTCCCAAAACAGCCAAGGCCAAAAAACCGCCGATTATATTGTGGGAACCGACTCCTATCCAGGAATCGTGCGTGAATATACGCATAGAGGCCATCTCGTCGAACTATTGGAAGAACGCTTTTTCCTGAAACACGGCGCGGACCTTTACCGGAAATACGATCTTTTTGACATGCAATTCTCCGCTCGTATTCCTCCCGGCCTGGTTGACAAACTCAAAACAGAGGGGAAACAGATAATCGGCTGGGCTTCGCCGCAATTAGGCAGCAAGGCCGCTCAAGCAGACCTTTTAGCCCATAACCCCCGCACAGCCTGTTTTTTGCCTCAACAAGTGGTTTTGTCCGATTTTGAACAACTTCAAACTTTTAAAGACCGTGAAAGCCTTCCGGAAATCGACGCTGAATATCTGATTGCCAAACCCTTGTATTCCTCCCGCTCCCGCATGCCGGATGGTTCCGATTATCGCGTGTTTCCAAAATCCGCATGGCCGCAATTCATTGAACTCGCGCTAAAACACCCCGCCTGGTTTGCAAATGACAATGGCTTGCTGGTCTCGGAACTCGTACAGACCCGCGACCCTTTTTTAAAAAACAACAATGCCGTATTGCATAAAGTGCACCTTCCCGCCGGCCTGCCGGATGCCTTATTCCGGCAATGGCCCTTGCAATGCCGCAAACTCTCGGCCCGCATCGAGATTCAGCGCATTGGCGCGAACATCTGCAATCTCGGTGATCTGTTGCAATTCGAATCCTGGGAACCCGGCCTTCTGGAGGATTATCGCGAAGACTTGCTGGCACTGGCACAAGCTTTACCGCCGAGACCCTGCCTGTACAGCGCAGACCTCATGATCCGGTCGGATGGACACTTGGCTTTTTTGGAATTCAATAAACTGGCCGGGACGTTTCTCGAAAAAATCTACGGCGCTCAATGCCCGCTCGGACTCTATATGGAAAATCTGACCCAAATGGGGTTGATTTGAATAATAACTACTCAAGTTTTCCGGTTCACGGTTCAGAGTTCACGGTTAAAAAGAGATGAAGTTTCTGGTTTCTGTTTTCTCGTTTCCTTCGACATTCGATATTCCGTGTCGATATTCGATATTTTCTATTTCTCTCTGCGTCTTTGCATCCTTGTCACGCCGTAGGCCTTGCGGAGGCGGATTGGCGCGAGATCCTCTTAATCTTTAGGGCAGGCACGGAGACCAGCCCTGCACACTCTCCCTTGTCCGCCGTAGGCCTTGCGGAGGCGGATTCACCCTTGGTCCCTTGGCCCCTGTCTTCTTGATTACCGGCTTTGCTCCCTGCCTCGGGGAAAAATTTGAAGCAAGGAGCGAAAGCCGGCCTCTTGGGGGAGGAGGGGTACAAGCTTTTCAATCA
>Ga0315284_10009463_pt1 | contig 13890 bp, 12 predicted proteins | sample YL17G09_16_MG_FD_203696 | JGI IMG/M metagenome (GOLD analysis project Ga0315284, IMG submission 203696) | Sediment microbial communities from Yellowstone Lake, YNP, Wyoming, USA - YL17G09_16 | ecosystem: Environmental > Aquatic > Freshwater > Lake > Sediment | place: USA: Wyoming | collected... | reverse complement strand
TGCGGCTATGTTTTTCAGAAACATGGTCCTTGCGGCTATGTTTTTCAGAAACATGGTCCTTGCGGCTATGTTTTTCAGAAACATGGTCCTTGCGGCTATGTTTTTCAGAAACATGGTCCTTGCGGCTATGTTTTTCAGAAACATGGTCCTTGCGGCTGATATAAATTAATGGTGATGAAGGTGTTTCAAAACGATCATCAAAAAGAGACCATAGAAAAACATATAAATTTTGAGGTTCTTTAATTTTAATACCAGTTGATATTATTATTTTTTTCATATATTTAAGTTTATAATTTTTTCTCGAACGTAAAACATATCCAATTGAATTTGAATTTTTAATTGGTAAATAAATTGGATTTTTAGTTTTGACTAGTGATACTTCTAACATTTTAATTTTAAAAATTAAAATTAAAATTTGTTCATTTTAAAATATGTCTTTTTCTAAAAATAAAAAAATAAAATAAAATAATATAATATTATTTTATTTTTCATGATGAAAAATGATCATAAATTCATAAGTATCATAATTTTTTAGATAAATGGATGGTGATTACACTAATGCAGAACACACATATGTTTTTCAAACCATTGAAAGTGTCAGATTGTTTGGAAAGATTTCACGTTATCAATTACCAGATGAATCCATAAAAAAGGTTTTTAAAATTTTAGAAACAGAAGATCCTTTTGATGGTGATGCATATCGTGTTTCGGTTTTTTTATCTGCATATAGTAGAATTACTAGTGATTTTCATTTGGAAGAAAGACCATCAAGAATTTCTATTTTTAATGAATCTAGAAATCATTTAATTGGAAAAAGAGAAAGAAAAGAAACTTGGGGCGATGTATGTGTGAGAGTTATTGAAGGATTATTTTCTTTTTATGCAAATTATCTCAGAAAAAATATTTTACCTTTTCCTGATAATATTGACGATTTAGCAACCGAAGCTCTCATTGGAATGGTTAAAATGGAGTGGATTCCACCAGGAAGGGGATTATTTGCAATGGGAACTGAACATACATTTATGAATGGAAATGCGGCTTTAAATAATTGTTATGCAGTTTCAACAAATGATAATATTGTCAAAGCTGCAGCATGGACAATGGATATGTTAATGTGCGGTGGAGGAGTTGGGTTTGATGTTACATGGGAAGGTACTGTTTTAAAACCTAATAAAAAGGATACAATGACTTATATAGTCCCAGATACACGACAAGGATGGGTTTCTGCTTTAGAATTATTAATGAGAGCTTATATTCCTATTAATAATAAAATTACAAATAAATTTCCTATTTTTGTTTATTCGGGGATTAGGGACTATGGTGAAAAGATAAAAGGATTTGGCGGGGAAGCATCGGGTCCAGATCCATTGATTGTTCTTTTAATTAGAGTTGAAACTTTTTTAGACGCTTTAATTCAACAACAAAGTGGTTTACCTGTTAAAGAAGTTTATACTAATTATTTTAATAATTTAGCAGATAAAGGGGCATATTCTGTGGATTTTTATAATCGTGAAGAAGTTTTAAAAGAAATTTTAGATTCTTGTGATAAAATTGATAAAAAATATGATTATGTGAGACTTGTAGCAGATATTTTTAATTCTATTGGTCAATGTGTAGTTTCAGGTAATGTTAGACGATCTGCTCAAATCGCACTTGCTGATCCTAAACATAAATCATTTTTAGATCTCAAAGATTGGATGCTTTCACCAGAAAGAAGACCATGGATGCATTTATCAAATAATTCTATTCGTTTGTGGGAACATAAAGATTTTGAAGAACTTATTCCACCAATTGCTAAAAGAATGAGATACAATGGAGAGCCAGGGTTAATTAATATGATTAATATAAAAAGATATGGAAGATATGGAGATAAAGATTATGGAGAAGATTATGCCACTTTAGTAAATCCATGTGCCGAAACAGAATTGGAAAGTTATGAACCTTGTTGTTTATCAACTATTAATCCATACAAATGTATTGACATGGATAAAAATGAAATTATGAAAGAATTAATGGACAAAGCATGTAAATGGGCTACTTTTTATGCAACAACTGTGGCTGTTATTCCTCATCATTGGCCTGAAACAAATGAGGTTGTAAGCAGAAATAGAAGAATTGGAGTAAGTTATAATGGAATTGCAGATGTTCGTCAACAATTGGGAAATGTAAAACTTATTAAAAGTTTCAGAGAAAATTATTTTTCAATTAGAAAATATAATACACAATTTACAAAAGAATTTGGAGTTACCAGATCAATTCGTGTAACAGTCATTAAACCAGAAGGTACACTTTCAATTATAGCAGGAACATCAGCTGGTGTTCATTATCCTATAATCAAATGTGGATTCAGAAGAGTAGCTTTTGATAATAATAGTTTAGTATTAAAAGAATTAATAAAATCTAATTACATGATAGAAATTAGTACAGTAGCTAAAAATCAAACATATGTATTATTTCCAATATCATCCAATGCAAAAGAAACAGCAAAAGATGTAAATGTTTTTCAAAAAATGACTCTTGCAACTGGAGCTCAAAAACACTATGCTGATAACAGTGTATCATTTACTTGTGATTTTTCGCCTGAAAAAGAGGGAGAATTTGTAGAGGAAATTCTTTCCGAATTTTTACCTCAAACTAAAGTAATTAGTATGTTTCCACAGTTTGAAGGTACAACTGTTCAATTTAAACATTTACCTTTTGAAGAAAAAAGTTGGGAAGATTTTATGATTGCAAAAGATAAACTTAAAATTGTTAATTGGAAAACTGTTTTTAATCAAGAAAAGATTGAGGATGCTGATAAATCATCTACTTCATATTGTACGGGAGATAGATGTCAATTAAAATAATTAATTAATTAATTAATTAATAATATTCATCTTAGATGAATATTTATAAAACAAATTATAAAATATGTATGTATGGGTCCTTATGGTTTTTGTAGCATTGTCTTCAATATATAGTTATATTTATTTTAAATATGCTTTTTTGAGTGATTTTTACGTTTCTCAGATTTTATATTTAAAATTAGCAATTTTCTTATCTGCTCTTGGATTTTTTTTATACATTGCATTAATAAAAAATACTGACTCTTGTTATGTAGCAATTTATTATATATTAACTTTTTTGGGTATATCTGCAGTTGGATGGTTATTATTTGATGAATGTGTTACAAAAACTAAAATATTTGGTTGTTTATTAATTGTGATAGGTTTAATTATTTGGGGATTTTCTGGAGATTTAGTTGCTTCTAAAGACACACTTGTAAAAAATTCATCTCGTGTAATAAGTTAATTATAAAAAATAATTATAAAAAATAATTATAATTTAAAATTATAATTGTGCAAATAATATTACTCATTTTTATTTGAAAGACTCGAATTAACTATTTTAAATATTACAATAATAATAAAAACTGAAAATAATGTTACTAATAATGCAGATAACGCTTTTTGTTTATAAATATCACAATCGAGTTCTTGTTCATCCATATCTATATAAATTTTAGAATGTATATAAACTTGAATTGCATAAATCCAAGCTATTATAACTCTTGCTATGAGTAAACCAACAACAATGGAAACAACATTCAGCATAAAAATGCTATTCATTTTTAATTTAACAACTCAAATATTTCTTTGACATGAATCAAAAAATATTTGGTCCCTTAAGGGGTTAAATATAATTTTATGTTCCTTTTATTTTTAATAAACATATTTATCAGTAAGACATTTTGGTATTCCATTTTCATCTACATTATCTAAATGTTCAATTAATTGATTAATAGATCTTTGATTTCCTTGTTTGGAAATCAAATCTAAATAATAATTTTTTAAATCTAAAAGAATTTCTTTATTTTCATTTAAAAAATTGTTCATTTCTTTTTTTCGAGTAATAATACTTGCATCTGATTGTTCTAACATATCTGTAGAATATTTTTTCACACCAAGACTGTGTAATAAATTAGTAAATGATTCTGCTATTTTTTCAATTTTAGTTAAATCTTTTTGAATATTTTCATTTATCGGTTCATTATTAACGACTTCTTTTAAACTATTTTCTTCTAAATTGAGCAAAACAATACTTTTTTGCTTAAGAATAAGAAAATTAAACTTAATATTAGATTTTTCATTTAAAATTTCATGTTCTTTTTTTGATTTTTCAGCATCTTCTTTTGCAGAATGTGTGGATAAAAATGTTATGGCTCCCATTGGTTCATTAATATTAATTTTTTCACCTTTTAACATTTCACCAGCAATTATAAATCCTACAACTGCATACATTTTAATCTTATGACAATTCACATTAATATATATTAATAAAAAAAATAATTTTTTTTATTAATTAAATTAATTTTTTAATTGATTAATTAAAAATTGATAGTATAATAAAAAAAAATGACCTCATATAATAATATCTTAAAATCATCTAAGATGAATATTCCACGCGATTTGCCTACTCTCACTCCCTCCAAGAGGGATCCAAGTGAGAATCCGACATATCCTTATCCTACTCTTGAAGAAATTGCAAAAAAAGCAAATTTTGATTTCACTAAAGCTACCATTATTGATACTCATTCTAAGGCCGGATTGGTTATGATTGGTTCATCTGAAGATTTAAGTCTTCCTGGATATCTTCAAGGAAGTATTTGGGCTAAAGTTAAAGGACAAACTCTGATGGTAATGGTTTCACATTCACATCCAGAAGAAATTATTTCTCACACTCTATCCATTGAATATAATAAAGAAGAGGGTGAAGAAGTGACTTTTCTTAAAACAGATGATGGAACCAAAAAATTCAAAGGAATTATTCCTATTTATTCTACAATTGGAGTTGAAGGACTTTTCGTTAGATTGGGAAGATTTAGAGGTTTTGATATTTTTGCAAATAGAAGAAAAATTGACGCTTCAAGTTCTCGTTGGGGTGATGCAAATTTTCTTGAAGAATTTAAGAAAACGTGTCCTTATACTCATGAAGATTTATTTGAAGATACTCACACTTCAACTCTTTCTTATGCATTTATGATTACAACTCCATTGACTATTACAGGGACTCGTCAAGATTTAAGATCAAATGGTGCTGGATATTGTACTCTTTTGTCTGTAGATTTTAATTGTGGGAGAGATTTAGAATGTTTTTCTTATGATCATAATTCAGAAGGTCTTGAATATGCAGGTTCTCAGGCATTTCAAAGATTTACTGAAGTATTTGATTCCAATTACGTGGGAGAAGTAAAATGTAATTTTAAAGGACAAAATATAAAAAATATTTCATATAATGATTTTCCAGGATCACCAGAGTGTAATTTGGGTCTCATTACACCTGTTTTAATTCCATTAGAAGAAGTTGAAACATTTCTTCAATGGGGATATTATAATCCATTAGATGAAAAAATTAAACAAGATAATCGTCTTAATACTGGTGAATCTGTTATTTTAAATATTGAAGGAGCTATATACAAAATTATGCACCCTTCATTTGAATGGAGAAATAGACTTAGAAGAAATGAAAAGAATATTAGTGGAGATCCAAAACTTCGTAATCCATTTTATAGAGCAGTTATTTCAAACTTTAAAAGTCAAGAGGAACATAGCGAATGGTTTCTTCAAATGGAAACACTTCCTTTGGAAACTATTAAAAGACATTTGGGAAACGGTTATCCTTTTGTTTGGGCTCCATTTTCTGATAATAGTAATATTTACGAACTTCTTGCATCCAATGTGGATGAAAGAAGACGTGTTGCATTTTGTAATTTTATTTTATCAGTCCCCATTCATTCTCAAATGGAAGTTTTGGGTTATTGGAATGAACTTAAACCTTTGTTGATTAATCTTACTAAATTTATTATCGGTCTTCAAAAGGATTTATTTTACTTTGTTGATGTTTCAAAAGAATCAAAAATGGTTACAAGATTATCCACAAAAGAAGAATCAACAGTGGAATGGAGAAAAAAGAATTTTAGAGTAGAAAGAGGTGCAAATGGGTGGTATTATGTATTTAATAATGTAAATATCCCCAAGAATAAATATTTTGCACTTCTCAGTAAACCTCATCCAGCAGCATTGAGAATTAAAAATAAATCAAGAGCAGAAGCTACAAGAAAAAGTGAAAATGCAGTGGGAGATGCTAAAAGAAAGTATGCAAAATGGAATTATGGCGCTATCAACAGAATGATTGATACATCTTCATATAATGAAGTTTATCAAATGGTGAGACAACTTGATGCAGTTGATCAAACATTTTTCGATTATTAAATATTTATTCGACATGTCGAATAAATATTTGATTCTTCTCTATCAATGCGGGCTAAAAATTTTAACAATAAATAATAATAAAACATAATTATATCTTTAAAGAAGATATTATTTTTAATTGATTTTTATATTTTTAAATAAAAAATATATAAAATGAATGAAATTAAAGATTTAAATTTTGAAGAAAGTGAAGAATTTATTATGATGGAAAAAGTTAGAAAAGATATATCTTGTTATAAAGATCTTCCACTAATATACAAAAATAATATAAAAATTGCTAAAGAATATATTAATAAATCTAAATATAATTTTAGTTTTGATTTTGGTTTGTATGCAGTTTTACAGAATGGAGTTTCATTAGAATATGTACCAAAAAAACTAAAAAGTATTGATTTAATTTTAGACGCCATAAACATAAATATATATAGTGTTTTTTATATAAATAAAAAATTATTAAAAGATTGCGATTTTCTTTGCAAATTATATTTTAAAGTTGGTGAAGAAAAATTTAATAAAATTATAAATCTCATGTCAAAAATCAAAGTATAAATAATTGATTAAAAATAAAAAAGTTTTTATTAAAAATTAAATGAATACATATAAACTTAGTAAATCAACATTAAGACTTTTAGTTAGAAAAGGAAAATTTTCTGGAATGACTATCAAATATATTCTATCAACAAATGAACCTAATAATATTAAAAAGTGGTTTAATAAATTATTAGCAACATTTATTTCAAATTCAAGTCTTTCGACTTGGGGGAAGGCCATTTTTAATGATTTTCGTTCTTCAAGAATGTGTCTTGAACATTTTGAACCAAAAGGAGAATGTAAATGTATTCCTATAAAGTATGAATCTGAAAAATTTGATTTTACTTTTTTTCCACAAAATTTACTAAATCAAAAAATTAAATCTGGTATTTACAAAAATGCAAAAGTAAAAGATATTATTTTCGATCAAAGATATCTTAGAAATTTAGAATCTAAATGCAATCTAAAAGACCCGACTTTAAGAAAAATGAAAAAACATTTAATTACTTAAAATTTAAACAAATACAAATACAATTATAAATTGTATCTATTTTTATTTTATATATTATTATTAAAATGAAAGATTTTAATAATAAAAAATTAGAATTGGCGTTAATAGGTAAAACAAAATCATCTGGTGGTTTAAATGTCAATGAATTGAAAAATTTATTAGCAAAATATACAAATGTTAATGTTGAAATTTTAAAAGATCTTTCCAGAAAAGAATTGGAAGCATATGGAAAAAAAAATTTGAATAAAAAAGTAAAAACACCAAAATCATCTCCTAAAAAGAAAAATAATAAAGAAAAAACTCCAATTTTAAATGAAAGATTGGAATTATTGAAAAAATCTACTGAACATGCATTATCTCCCAGAAAACAAAGTCCACTTTCAAATAAATACGATCAAGGTAAATATACAGAAATTGAAAAAAAGTATTGTAGATGCATTGCTCATGTTATAAAGAAAGGCAATGTTACTAAAAAATCACCATCTTCAAAAAAAGGTGGACCATATAACCCTTATGCGGTTTGTCAAAGTAGTGTAAAACCATCGAGAAAACATGGTGTTATTAAATGCTCAAAATATTATGCTAATGACTACAATTTAAAAGAAAATGATGAATTTATCCCAATGGCTAAATTTCACAGTAAATCACCCGTTGAATATAATATTTTTTTGAATAATTTAAAGAATTAATATATTTATGAAGTAGGATTTAAATATTGAATTGACCAACCCAAATAATTTGCATAAATTAACCAAAGTGCCAATAATCCAAAAGCTATTACTGGAAATATATTTTTACCTGTTCTTTTTGGTGTCACCAACCACGCAACCCAAATTGCAAATATTAAAGAAATTACTAAATATAAATTACTGATAAATATCATTTCGTACATACTAAAAGATATAATCCACAATAGAGTCATTAATAATAATAAAGTATAACCAATCGCAACGCATCCGCTATTTATGTTTTTTACATTACTACCTGCTATAACCACACCAATAAATATGATCAAGTAAAGAAAAGCCCATACAAATTTGAAAACGTTATCACTTGGTAAACCCATTGGTTTTTTTAACGATTGATACCATTCACTTTTTGTATCCATTAAAGACACCGACAAAAATATAATTATAATTGTTAAAATTATATAATACCAAAAATACGAGCTACCTAAAAATCCATTTTTTACACTCTCAGGTAAACAATCGATACATTTTTGTTCCATTTTACATTGGGTTGTTAAATTTAACAAACAAGTGATAAATTAAATATTAATTTTTTTAATACAAGTGAGTATGTGTTATTAAAAAAGTAATTTAAATCAAAGTAAATATTATTTTATTAATAATAAAATAATAAAAGTAATTTAAGACAATTTAGTAAGTAAAAAAAATATATTTTAATAAATGATCAACTAAGTAAATTATTATTAACCTTTTCAATGGTCTGGCGTCAATTTCTCATTTTTCTTATTATCATGTAATATAATTTTCTGTTATAAACCATTTTGCGTTTCAATATTATTCATTTATATAATATAAAATGCCAAATGCTGAATTGTACATGAAAAAATTTAATGTTTCTAAAGGACAAGTTTATGGAGATTACGTACTTAGTAGTGTTAAATGTATCGAGAGTTTAGTTGTACGTTATCGAGAATATAAATATCAAATTGTAATTAAAGCTGATTATATTGGTAAAAATAATAAACCAAGTCTATCAAAAGTTAATAATTTTAATGATATTTTTTATAATCATATTTATAATAATCTTATAATATATACACATTATGGAAATCCTTATGAGTGCACTTTTTCATATTATTCTCCTATTATTGAATATAACGACGATTATAGTAAAATTAATATGGTTTACATGGGACATTCTCAAAGAATAAAAAAATAATTATATTACAATAGGAGATGAGATTGGATCTCAATAATTTTCCATCTACTATCTATAATTTGATATATTTTTGATAAAATAAATCCAAATGAATCATAAGAAACAGTTACAGTTTTAACTGTAACGTAAGTTGTTGGAATAGATTGTATACTTAAATTTAAAGGATCACTAGCCATATGTTCTTCTGCTAAACTTTGACATTTAATTTGAGCTTCCTCTAAAGTCCCATAAGTTCCTATTTTTATATTTGTACAACAATTTTCAAAACAATCTATATAATAAGAGGACATTTACATATATAATATATTATATTTATTGTATTTTTTTGCAAAATTAACATTTATTTAAAAAATTTAAATAAATTATTAATTCTTAATGACGCGATTATATTAAAATTTTTTGTTTTTTTATACATTGGGAGATTGAAGTTCAATAATTTCCCATTTTTTATCTATATATTGATTAGAATTATTAAAATTAATTCCTGATGAAATATATGTTGTATTTGAAGTTTTAATTACAACATAGAGCACGGGTGTTGATTGTATACTTAAAGTTGCAGGGTCAGTAGCCATATATTCTTCTGCTAAACTTTGAGCTTTACTTTGAGCTTCCCCTAAAGTTCCGTAAGATCCTATTTTTAAACCTGTACAACAATCTATATAATAAGTGGACATTTTACATATATATTATTTTTTTTATTTTATTATTTTTTTACATTATTAACATTTATTTTATGACCATTTATATTTTTTAAAAAAATATAAAAATTAAAAAGAAATTTTAAAGATTATTTGCAATAACATCCCCTCCACCAAAAGCACCTAAAATTCCTCCGTTTCTATTAGATGTTACTATATTATTACCACTTGTAGCACCGGTAGTTGTTCCTGCAGGAGAAAAATTACCATTAATAATAGAATTAGTTGATGTACCTCCTATAGAAATTATACCAGTTCCTATTGTCAATGTATTACCAGTAACCGTACTACTAATAAAACCGGCACCAAAAGGCATATTATTACAATTATTACTGCAAAAAGTTGAAGTGGTCACTGTACCAGTAACCGAAATATTTCCAGTGGTAAAATTATTTGATATATTTGAATCTAAAGAACTTCCTGTAACAGTTATAACACTAGCTGTTTTACAATCATTAGATTCTATACTACATTGTACAATATTTCCAGTTGTAATACCACCAACCGGTGTATTACCTATTATGGATACAGAATTTGAAGCTCCTGAAATAACTAAATTTGTAGTACAAACATTAGAACTTATAGTTGTAGTATCCGGAGTGGTTACAGTAAGTACAGTACATTTATTACTAGATATTGTTGAATTTGTTACAACACCCGTAAGCGTAATAACAGTTACACATGTATTATTTGCAACACTACTATTTCCTAAAGTTCCCAATATAACTATTCCTGTCGAAATACAATTATTATTACAAATATCTGAAGTGGCTACTGTACTATTTAAAGCAATACTATTACATTTATTTCCAATTATATTTAAATTTGTTATACCTAAAGTAAGAGTAATAATACCAGATAATGTATTATTAGATATAGTTGAATTACTTACTAACCCAGCTATAGTAATACCACTAATAATAGCAAGAATACCCGATGTATTATCATTAATTTTACCATTTGCAAAAGTACTAGTAAAATTATAACCAAAACCAGAATTATTTCCTGTTACATTAACAAATGAACAAGCTCCAAGCGCTAAAGGAACAGTTGTACTAATACAAACATTACTAAAAATATTACTATTCGTCGTTGTGGTATATGACATTGAATTACATCTATTTCCTCCAACAGCTGAATTGGTACAAGTTGAACCAGTAATTGTTCCAACTGCTGTATTTCCTTCTATGGTAGATAAAGTAACAGTTCCTGTTGAAATATTTGTACCTTTATTATTAGCTATCGTTACAGTATTTATTGCTGCAAATGTAATAGTTGTACCTACAACATTACCAGTTATTGTAGAAGTCGTCGTTGTTCCTGCTATAGAAAAAGTTGTACCTACATTATTGCCAGTTATTGTATTATCTGTTGACGAAGATGATAATGTAATCGCTGTAAATGCAGTATTAGCAGCTATAGTTGTATTAGTCACTGCACCTGTTAATGTTAGAGGTCCAGATCCAATATTATTTCCTGATATTATACTATCCCCTGTAGTTGAACTAATCGAAATAATAGTTTGAGCTTTATTACCTATAATATTACAAAATGATACAGCTCCCGTTATTACTAATCCTCCAGCTGCACCATGTATAAGATTATCTGATATTACACATTCTGTAATGGGTCCGAGAGCTATATTATTCAAAGTATTATTTGAAGAAACATTACTGGTTATCATTGTTGCTAATGTAATAGTTGTACCTGCAATATTACAAGTTATTGCACAAGTCGTCGTTATTCCTACTATAGAAATAGTTGTACCTACATTATTACCATTTATTATATTATCAGTAGATGTACTTAATAATGTTATATCTGTAAATACAATATTATCAGATATAATTGTATTAGTCACTGCACCTGTTAATGTTAGAGGTCCAGATCCAATATTATTTCCTGATATTATACTATCCCCCGTAGTTAAGCTAATGGAAATAATAGTTTCAGCTTTATTACCTATAATATTACAGAATGATACAGCTCCCGTTATTACTAATCCTCCAGTTCCAATAAGATTATCTGATATTACACATTCTGTAATGGGTCCGATAGCTATATTATCCAAAGTATTATTTGAAGAAACATTACTGGTTATCATTGCTGCTAATGTAATAGTTGTACCTGCAATATTACCAGTTATTTCAGAAGTAGTCGTTAATCCTACTATAGAAATAGTTGTACCTACATTATTACCATTTATTATATTATCGGTAGATGTACTTAATAATGTTATATCTGTAAATACAATATTATCAGATATAATTGTATTAGTCACTGCACCTGTTAATGTTAGAGGTCCAGATCCAATATTATTTCCTGATATTATACTATCCCCTGTAGTTAAGCTAATGGAAATAATATTTTCAGCTTTATTACCTATAATATTACAGAATGATACAGCTCCTGTTATTACTAATCCCCCAGTTGGACCTGACATGAGATTATCTGATATTACACATTCTGTAATGGATCCGAGGGATATATCATCCAAAGTATTATTTGAAGAAACATTACTATCTGTCATAGGAGTTGCTATTATAATGTGATCAGCAAAGTTTCCTGTTATAGATAAATTAAAATGAAAAGTTAGCCCACTAAGTGTCATACCAGTCAAAAGTGTAACCCAATTATTATCAGAAATAATACTATTATTTAATGTATTTGAGCTAATCGTAAGTTCACTATTCTCAAATATATTATCTGAAATTATAATTGTTGTAGAAAGTGTACCAGATATGGTAAAAGGAGCAGCAGCTCCTCCTGTTTCACCCAGTGTATTACCTTCAAAAACTAAATTACCAACATCAGTTGCAGTAACATCTCCCAAAAATTTATTATTAATTATATTAGCAGTTTTCAATGCAAGTCCACCTGTTGCTGTATCTATCAACACCGGAACATCAAATTTAGAATTATTAACAAAAATACGATTATTAAATTCGCTGATAGTAAATAATGTTGCAGCGTCAAATCTACAATTTTCTAAAACAAGAGATCCACCTGTTAGAATTGTATTAGATCCACCACCAGTAATTCTCATATTATATACCTGTAATTCACTAGAAGTTCCAGACATAAAAGTTTGACCACCGTTTAACGTAATTCTTGATGTTTGTGTTGATGCAGCTGCTAAATCTAAAGGAGTACCACTACCTTCAAATATTAAAACACCACTTGCACCACTAAACCAAGTACCTCCTATTGTATTAGTAATTGAGACATTACCATGTACATATACGTGCAATTGTAATGGAGCTACAAATGCAATTGCATTTGTTTCTATTATATTACTAATAACACACAATTGTCTTCTACCTGCAGCATAAGCATCAAACATTGTGGAAAATTCAGCAGAAGATCCTGAACCTACAACAGTTTCACAATCATATACTATAGCAGCAGGACCTGGAGCTCCTGTAGCTCCTGTAGGTCCTGGAGGTCCTCCAAAAGGTCCTGTTGGTCCTGTTAGTCCTTGAATTCCTTGAATTCCTTGAGGTCCTGTTACTACTGGTCCTGTTGGTCCTGTTGGTCCTGTTGGTCCTGTTGGTCCTGTTGGTCCTGTTGGTCCTGTTATTGCAGGACCTGTAGGTCCTGTTACTACTGGTCCTGTTGGTCCTGTTGGTCCAGTAGGACCAGTAGGTCCTGTTGGTCCTGTTATTTGAGGACCTGTAGGTCCTGTTACTACTGGTCCTGTTGGTCCTGTTGGTCCTGTTGGTCCTGTTGGTCCTGTTGGTCCTGTTACTACAGGTCCAGTTGGTCCTGTTACTACAGGTCCAGTTGGTCCTGTTGGTCCAGTTGGTCCTGTTGGTCCTGTTGGTCCTGTTGGTCCAGTAGGTCCTGTTGGACCAGTTGGTCCAGTTGGTCCAGTTGGTCCTGTTGGTCCTGTTGGTCCTATTGGTCCAGTTGGTCCTGTAGGTCCAGTTGGTCCAGTTTCCCCTGTAGGTCCCGTTGGTCCCGTTGGTCCAGTTGGTCCAGTTGGTCC
>Ga0315284_10009462_pt1 | contig 13893 bp, 12 predicted proteins | sample YL17G09_16_MG_FD_203696 | JGI IMG/M metagenome (GOLD analysis project Ga0315284, IMG submission 203696) | Sediment microbial communities from Yellowstone Lake, YNP, Wyoming, USA - YL17G09_16 | ecosystem: Environmental > Aquatic > Freshwater > Lake > Sediment | place: USA: Wyoming | collected... | reverse complement strand
TGCTATCTTGCTTCTTCGGGTGAGCCATGTTCCATCTCCTTTCGTTATTCAAGTTTCGAATCAGAGATGGTAATATCGGCTCACCTCTTATCTTTTGCCAATTTTACAGAAAATTACGGACTCAATCTCTGTTCATGCTGCCCCTCCGGATAGATGAACATCACAAGAGCAGATAACGAACGGATCACCGGCCGCCAAGGCATAATGAGCGTTAAACTAATGACGGCCATACGGCCCTGGCGGTCCGTGTGCAACCGTTTTGTTAGACGTTTTCTAATTAATATTGTATTGATAATTCAACCATTTCTTGTAGTATGGATCATTTATTTGATGCATTACATTCTTTTTTACTTCAACGTTGGTTCGAATAACCTCTGAATTCAAAACTGTACATAAAACAATGAACTTTGGGAGAGGGTAAGGTCTTTGTGGCTTTTTGGGAAATAAATAGAACCTTAGCTTCTCGTCTAACTTCTTTATTTTGGCAAATTGAATTATCTGGTTTGCTAATGATACTGTGTTCGTTATACCTGAAGAAATTTGTGTATAGAGAAGAGAATATACCTCCCTATTATTCATGAACAATAGCCTTCCAAGTATTGCAGTTACTTGTCGTCTTAAAAAAGAATCACTTTGCCATAGATTTTTATATTTTTTGATAAAATTCAGTAAATCATCAGGATGATTATATTTCGCCTTAAACCACAAAACAGAATAAAAGTCAGAAGGATTTTCGCTTTTGAACGAAACTGAAACAATATGTCTCCTTACGCGCTCCAAAAACTTGTTTGTTTCAGCATTAATGGGTATTTCCCAAGATGTAATAAGGTTACATATCTGATATAAGGAAATATCATCAAAGATATCTATTTGCCCAAGTACTTCTTCTACTTTCTGGGCCGTGCGCTTATTATAGCCTATCTTTGAAAGATATATTAATAGATTAGATCTTAATCCCGGGTATTTTAGATATACTTCAGTTATATCTGTGAGAAGTTTAGGTGTTCCCAGTTTTCCAAAAGCTGTAATGTATCGTTTGGCGATCTTATCCCAATATTTTGGTTTTTGGTCTTTGAAATGCCTTTTGAAATTCTTTTTTAGCTCTGTTGTTATTTTATTGTACTCTTGATGTGTTTTATCAATACCTTCTAGTGAATCAAGATATTTGTTTGCATCAATTTGGAAGTGGTAATAAGCTTGTTTACTATCATATATAGCAGTCTTCGATAAATTAAGGGCTAAGCCCCTACTTTTTAACATATCGGAAATTGAGCTTATGATTGATATAGCATCCTTTCTTTCATCTACGCCTATAATAATATCGTCCATCCAGCGTGTAAAGCTGTTGTTTGTGCGTTGCTTTAGCACTTCGTCAATTTCAAATAAAAAAGAATGAGCTAACAATCTAATGGCCTCTATATTGGAAGTAGGCAAGCCTTTGCCAGAGTAAGGCAAGTAGTCAGGTTTCCATGAAATTTCTTCTATTACTCGAAAAAGAAGATCAACAAGAACCTCGTTTGCCTTAACGAAACCAAGAAATACCTTTTGCAGTTCACTAATGCTTATACTATCATAGTAATTAGAGAGGTCAGTAACAATGATTAGTTTCTTTTCATCATTGAACTTGTAAATTTCCTTTTGTAATTTTTTCCATTGCTGTCTAAATGAGAGACCATATTCAACTGCATCGTGGGGCTTTGCCACATTATGTTTATCACGCGTATAGAAAGAATTCTCAGACGGTTGGTGTTTAATGATTTGTTCAGCCACACACTTTACGAGAACTTGTAGCACAAGAGCATCAACCGGTTGAGGTATAACTATATGCCTACAAACCCCATATTTTTTCTCAAGACGATATATAAGGGGTAAAGAAACTCTATAAGTACCATTCAAAATCTCAGTTCTAACAGCGAGCGCTCTTTCATCTATATTATAGTTAAAGTCATAATGGTCATATAAATCCTTTATATCTAGTGTTCTCAATTGTCCCCTAACAATCTTCCTCCATATACTACTAACCTCTTTCTTGCCAAAAATCTTTGAAAGAGCTTCCTTGCGTAATTTGTTAAATCTATCTGTATGCATAAAATGTTCTTTATCGTCTAACTACTGTTTATATGGTTTCCATATAACACTCACCACAGCTCGGCCTGTCAGCATAACACGCACAAACGAAGCGATCCCAATCACATGACCGCCAATATATTATAGAAATAATCAGTGCTATCCAGCGTCTTATATGGTTTAATATAATATTTACATTATCCTTCAAGTGGAAATTCATTTAAGCTTCTCAGAGAATATCAATAGAATTATGTGCACAAAATATCAATAGTACTAAACAAGTCAAGCGATTTTGTATGTCAGGAATTGGGCGCATAAGATAGGCGGTCAATCTCTCTGTTATCCCCTGTTGACTTTTCCCCTCTTTTGTTATCATCTGTTGACATAATGTTATACTCTGTTGTATCCCCGAATCGTTTTTTTAATCCGCAATCCGCAATCCGCAATCCGAAGTTGAAACAATCAGCTAAGGGGTAGGTTCGTATACCGCTATGACCTCCGTAATAAGAGTCAGTTCAAGTTTATCAGCGCCTTCCGGAAAGTAGCTTACATTCGCCTGTGAGGTTTCCCCGGCGCCGCCTACACGGATATTTCCGGTCCACAGCACTGTGTTCTCCCATAACAGGCTCCCCTCGATCCGGTAAACATAGACTCCTGCATTCACAGTCTTTCCTGTCATGTCCTTCAGATCCCACACTAAAGACTGATTACCTGCCTGGGGCGTGGCAGCGCTCACTGCGTCTATGTTTTCCTGCGGTGTATTTGCGATGTCCGCCGCTTTGGCCCAGGTTACAAGGGATTGTTGACGGACCTTCCATCCCTGTCTGCGGCCCATGTAGTCAGTAACGAAAAGCGACCTGACGAACCGACCCGACTCGTCCTCTATCCATATCGCGTATTGGTTGCTTGCCCTTCCGCTGATACGGCTCAGCGTGTAGGTAATGGTAACCTTACCTGTAACCGCCTGAGTTTGAGCTCCCTCTATACCTTTCTTTTCTTTTATGCCCAGTATACTGCATTCGGTAAAGAGTACAAGCGATACGGCGATAAACACTAAACCGTGTTTTTTCATGGCGAATCCTCTCTGTATAGTGTTATTTTTGTGGTAGGGTATCTGGTGCACCATATAAAATATGAGTTAATATAATTGTGAATGCTCGAATCTCAAGATTATATTAACACTTCTTAATATTTCAAACAAGTATTTTTTTCCTATTGCTATCAAAATAATACGCGAAGGTTATCCTGGATTATAATAATACCGGATTAGATAGTTATTTGGGCAACCACAAGAGTTGCCCCTACACAATATCTCCAATCATCAATCCGCAATCCGCAATCCGAAATCCGCAATCAGAAGATGAATCTCCCGCTTGACTTTAAGTGGTCAATTTTATATCTTTGAACCTTTGTGAAATTATTCGATATTACTTACATGTGATTACCCGATTGCGGAGAAAAGTATGTCTCTCAAAAGAATAGGAATTCTGACCGGAGGGGGCGATGCCCCCGGACTCAATGCGGTCATCAGGGCGGTGACCGTGAAAGCTCTTGGCAGGGGATATGAAGTCCTGGGATACGAGGAGGGCTGGCGCGGACTTCTGGATAACAAATCCCGCGTGTTGACCCTCGAGGATGTGGAGGACATCCACATGCAGGGCGGGACCATTCTCGGATCGTCACGTACCAATGTGGCGAAAATTCCGGACGGGTTTGCCATTGCGAAGAAAAATCTTGATGATGCCGGGATTTATGCTCTTGTGGCGGCGGGCGGCGAGGACACACTCGGAGTGGCGCTCAGGCTCTACAAGGCAGGGGCCAATGTGGTCGGCGTCCCGAAAACGATCGATAACGACGTCAACGGAACCGATTATACCTTCGGGTTCGACACCGCTATCAACCGTGTCTGCGAGTTTCTCGAGATGCTGCGGACGACTACCGAGAGCCATCACCGCGTGATGGTCGTCGAGGTCATGGGGCGTCATTCGGGCTGGATTGCGCTTCATGGCGGCATTGCTGGCGGAGCGCACATGATTCTGCTCCCCGAGGTTGAGGTCAAAGTCACCGATGTGTGCGCCATGGTGCGGAGGCGTTATGAATCCGGCAAACGCTGGGCGATCATCGCAGTCTCCGAAGGTGCCATCATCCCGGATATCATGAAGGATGTATCCCATTCGTCCCAGCTCGATGAGTTCGGGCATATTCAGCTCGGCACTGGTAAGGGGATCGGTGACTCGCTCGCCAACGCGATCGAATACGAAACCGGGTATGAAACACGGTCCATCGTGCTCGGCCACCTCCAGCGCGGCGGCGCCCCATCGGCATACGACCGTGTCCTCGGGACCCGTCTCGGCGTTCATGTGGTGCAGATGATCGACGATGGCAAGTTCGGCATGATGGCCGCGATCAGGTCCGGTGAGATGGCTGATGTGCCGATACAGGAAGCGGTCGGCGAGCTCAAGACTGTCGATCCGGAGCGGTACGACATTGCAAAGATCTTTTTCAGTTAAAAAAGCCCGGTGAAAAATATCATCTGTGCAGATATATGCTGTCAAGGGTCAGCACGAAGTGCTGATTTACATGCTCTTGACAGCAAAAAGGCAACATATTTCAGTATCGGGCGCGTGAAAAATACTTTTTCACCGCCCTCTTAACTTCCCGGGAGGGATACGGTCCACATGGAGGGGTAATACATGGCTCTGGTTCCCATGAGAGTTCTGCTCGATGCCGCCGCGAAAGGCACATACGCTGTCGGCGCATACAATGTCAACAACATGGAACAGATTCAGGCGATTATGGCCGCCGCACGCGAAACACGGTCGCCTGTCATCATACAGGCGTCGCGCGGCGCGTTGAAATATACGAACTTCACGTATCTGCGGCATCTCATGCTCGCCGCGGTCGAAGAGAATCCTGATATTCCGGTCACTATGCATCTTGACCACGGTAACAGCCTCGAAACGTGCAAAATGGCGATCGGGCTCGGATTCACATCGGTCATGATCGACGGTTCACTGAAAGAGGACAGCAAGACGCCGACGACGTTCAATGAAAACCTCGAGGTCACAAGGAGTGTGGTCGATTATGCCCATCCACTCGGCGTATCCGTCGAAGCTGAGCTCGGTACCCTCGGCGGCATCGAGGATGGTGTCGGCTCAGGCACGGTGCATCTCACCGATCCCGACCAGGCGGTGGAATTCGTGAAACTGGCCAATGTCGACGCCCTCGCGGTGGCGATCGGGACCTCCCACGGCGCTTACAAATTCAAGGAAGAGCCCCGGCTGGCGCTCGAACTGGTCGCGGAGATCAACAGCCGCATCCCCGATACGGCGCTTGTCATGCACGGTTCATCGAGTGTCCCGCAGGAACTCGTCGACATGGTCAACAGGTACGGCGGCAGGATGCCGAACGCCCGTGGTGTCCCCATCAGCGCCATCCAGTCGGTCATTCCGCACGGTGTCAGGAAGGTCAATGTGGACACCGATGGGAGGCTCGTGGTCACAGCGGCGATCCGTAAGGTGTTCGCGGAAACGCCGGAGAAGTTCGACCCGCGCGATTATCTCGGCCCCGCCCGGACAGCGCTCACCGTGCTTGTGGCGCAGAAGATGCGTGACTTCGGAACGGCTGGCCATGCCGGGGAAATCAAACAGAAGAGCCTCGGCGATATGGTCGAGTTCTACAGGAAAAAGGGCATTATCTGATAAGGGCACTATCTCATCAATAAATAACAGAACCTTGAAAGGGAGGTTGACACATGGCAATCAGGATCGGTATCAACGGGTTCGGGCGCATCGGAAAGCTCGTCTTCAGAGCGGCACTGGCGGACGGGAATTTCACGGTTGTCGGTATAAACGACCTCATGACTCCGCAGGTTATGGCGCATCTCCTGAAGTATGATTCCACGCAGGGTAAATTCAAAGGTACGGTCGAGGCTAAAGAGGACGGGATTATCGTCAACGGTGTCAGGATCCCCGTCATGAGCGAAAAAGACCCGGCAAATCTCCCCTGGGCGAAACTCGGCGCTGAAATGGTCCTCGAATCGACCGGTATTTTCACTTCCGACGACGGTATTCAGAAGCATATCGACGCCGGCGCGAAAAAGGTGCTTTTATCTGTCCCGCCGAAAGTCAAGGGCGAAACGAAAATCAAGATTGTCGTCGTGGGTGTGAACGACGATAAAATGACCTCAGCCGATACCATGATCTCCAACGCCTCGTGCACCACCAACTGCCTCGCTCCGATGGCAAAAGTGATCCATGAGAAGTTCGGTATCGTCAAGGGATTCATGACCACCATTCATTCGTATACCAACGACCAGCGGATACTGGACCAGGTCCATAAAGACCTCCGCAGGGCACGTGCCGGCGCTATCAACATGATTCCGACGACGACCGGTGCCGCACGTGCGGTCGGCAAGGTCATTCCCGAACTCAACGGCAAGCTCGATGGTCTGAGTATCCGGGTCCCCACGCCCGTTGCCTCGCTGACTGATCTTGTGGCCGAACTCAAGAGAGAAGTCACCGCACAGGAAGTCAACGCCGCGTTCAAGGCTGCTGCCGAAGGTCCCATGAAAGGCATTCTCGAATATACCGAGGACCCGATTGTGTCGAGCGATGTCATCGGCAACCCGGCGTCGTCGATTATCGACGGCCTTTCGACTTCCATTCTCTGCGGCAACATGGTCAAGGTGCTCTCCTGGTACGACAACGAGTGGGGTTATTCGAACAGGTGCATCGACCTCTTCAAGCTGATGGCGAAGTAACGATCCCGCAGGCGGTAAGCATCAATATCCCGTGGATTTGCCCGTGAATCCGCGGGATTTACATATTTTCCGTTCCGCTGACTTTAATACGGACTATTGGGAAGGACTGAAGATAAACACTGAGATAAAACCGGGGTGAATGTTATGGCGATAAAGAGTGTTGAAGACCTTGACCTCAAGGGGAAACGTGTAATTGTCAGATGCGATTTCAATGTGCCGCTCGACCCGAACGGTGAAATTACCAACGATAAGCGTATTGTGTCGTCGCTTCCCACGATACGGTATATTCTCGGGCAGGGTGCCCGGCTCATTCTCATGAGCCACCTCGGGCGTCCCAAGGGCAAACGTGTCACGGAAATGAGCCTCGCCCCGGTGGCGGAGAACCTTTCCGTCCATCTCGGGAAAACAGTCAGGCTTGCCACTGACTGCGTCGGTCCGGAGGTTGAGTCGCTTGTCGGGTCCATGAAACCCGGTGACACGGTTCTGCTTGAAAATCTCCGGTTTTATGGGGAAGAGGAGAAGAACGACCCGGAATTTTCGAAACAACTCGCCTCCCTCGCCGATGTCTACATCAACGATGCGTTCGGAACCGCTCACCGTGCCCACGCTTCGACCGAAGGGATAACGCGGTTCATGAAAACAGTCGGATGCGGGTTCCTGCTCAAGAAGGAAATCGACTACCTCCGTGACGCTGTCGCAAATCCAAAACGCCCCTTTGCGGCAATCATAGGCGGCGCAAAGATTTCGGGGAAAATCGAGGTGATCATGACCCTTCTCGAAAAGGCGGACACGCTCCTTATCGGAGGAGCGATGGCGTTTACGTTTTTTAAGGCGATGGGGCTCGAGATAGGCAAGTCGCTCCTCGAAGCCGACAAAGTCGACCTCGCCGGCGACATCATGAAAAAGGCAGAGGCATCGTCATGCGAATTTCTCCTGCCTGTGGACTGCATGGTCGCGACCGCGTTCGATGAAAACGCCGACACCCGGTACGTCGACAGAAACGCCATCCCCGCGGACTGGACGAGCACCGACATCGGTCCGAAGACCGTGGATATCTTTGCTTCCCGGATCAGGAGCGCCGGGACGGTTGTGTGGAACGGCCCCATGGGAGCGTTTGAGATCATGAAATTCGCCGGTGGAACGAGGGCGGTCGCCGAAGCGCTTGCGGACGCCACTGATGCCGGCACGGTGACGATTGTCGGCGGCGGCGATTCGGTCGCTGCGGTTGCGCAGTTCGGTCTCGAGGACAGGTTGAGCCATATTTCGACCGGCGGCGGCGCCTCGCTCGAGCTGCTCGAAGGCAAAGAACTCCCCGGCGTCATAGCCCTGGACAGGTGATCCATGGTGGACAGCCTGTTGCATCCAGGACACGGGAAGGTTGCACTCAATCCCGTCTGTGCCCGCGGTGCGGATCGTTCAGAAGGGAAAGAAGAAAGGTGTCTTCGCAACAGGAAAGGACGATGCAGATGAGGAAAACCATAATTGCCGGCAACTGGAAGATGAACATGAACCACGTAGAAGCGGAATCGCTCGCCCGTGGGATCGTGGACAGTGTCGCCGGCGTGAAGGATGTTGAAATTGTGTTGTGCCCGACATTTACGTCGCTGAGCGCTGTCCGTGACGTCATCAGGGGGACTGATGTCAGGCTTGGCGCGCAGACCCTGCACTGGGAGGAAAAGGGTGCCTTTACCGGCGAAATATCGGCAAATATGCTCTTGACTCTGGGTTGCGAATACGTTATATTAGGCCACTCTGAAAGACGGACGTATTTCGGTGAAACCGATGAAATCGTCGCGAAAAAAGTCAGGGCCGCTCTCGTATCGGGCTTGAATCCGATTGTTTGTGTCGGCGAGACCCGGGATGAACGTGAGAGAGAAATCACTGAAAAAGTCATCGAAACCCAGGTCACCAGGGCGTTGAGCGGGTTGACAGCTCATGAGTTCGCCGGGACGGTGATTGCGTATGAGCCTGTCTGGGCCATCGGGACCGGTCTCACGGCGACCACGGAACAGGCGCAGGACGTGCATGCGTTTATCCGTGTACTTCTCGCTGACATCTTCGACACGGAAACGGCGGAAGAAACAAGAATACAGTACGGCGGGAGCATGAAGCCTGAAAACGCCCGTGAACTCATGGACGCACCTGATATAGATGGCGGATTGATCGGCGGCGCCTCGCTCGACGCTGAATCGTTTGTCCGCATCATTAAAGCCTGACTCCCGCAAAACGGGTTTTTGATGAAGAGAGAATAATTGAAGGGGAGCGTATGCTTTACGGCTTGCTTGTTTTTGTCCATGTGGTTGTCAGTCTGTTTCTGATCATATCAGTTCTTTTACAGTCGAGCAAGGGTGGTGGTCTCGCCGGCACTTTCGGCGGATCGAGCATGGTCGGAGGCGTGTTCGGCGGAAGGGGTGCAGCCCCGTTTCTGACGAAGGCCACGACCGTATGCGCCATTCTGTTCATGCTCACATCGCTTTCACTGAACTTTGTCAGTTCGTCTCCGAAAGCGAGCAGTGCCCTCGAACGCGCACTCCAGGAGGGCGGCCTTGGTTCAGCGCCTGCGGTCACCAATGAAATGCCGATAGCGACTGATCAGGCGCAGCAGCCCGCGGACAGCAATGCCGGTACCGGCTCACAGGATGACGCCGGCGAAACGGGCAAATAAACAGAATAAAGTACCTGTCTTTTTGGAGATGTTGCCCGAGTGGTGGAATTTGGTAGACACGCTATCTTGAGGGGGTAGTGGCCAACGGCTGTACCGGTTCAAATCCGGTCTCGGGCACCATATACATTGTTGTATTATAGTGATATTTTCCTTCAGAGCACTCCGTTGTACATAAATGATATATCCCATCCGCAAGCTCTAAAATTACCTGTCATCAACATGTATCATCACAAACTAAGGAGATTCAAATGGCAGATCAAACCAAACAGAACATTTCCAACCTCATGGTTGAACAGAGGAGGTTTGAAGTTCCCGAATCTTTCAGGGCTAAAGCCTATATTTCTTCTATGAAGCAGTATGAGGACATGTACAGGAGATCTATTGACGATCCCGAAGGATTCTGGGGGGAGATGGCCGAATCTCTTGACTGGTTTAAAAAATGGGACAAGGTGTATTCTTTCGATAAAGATAAAATCATCATCAAATGGTTCGAGGGCGGTAAACTCAATATCACCTACAATTGCCTCGACCGGCATGTAAAAGCCGGCAAGGGTGATAAAACCGCAATTCTGTGGGTCGGTGACGATCCGAATGTCGACCGTTATATTACTTATAATGAACTCCTCAGGGAAGTATCGAAATTCGCCAATGTCCTGAAAAAACTCGGCGCCAGAAAAGGCGACCGCATCTGTATTTATATGCCCATGATTCCCGAGCTTGCAATAGCGATGCTCGCCTGCGCCCGAATCGGGGCGATTCACTCCATCGTGTTCGGCGGATTTTCGGCAGACGCCCTCCGCGACCGTATCAACGATTCCACCTGTACTATCCTCATCACCTCGAATGTGTCGCTCCGCGGATCGAAAATCATACCACTCAAGACCAACGCCGATGAAGCGCTCTCCAATAACGCGTGTCCATCCATTAAAAAAGTGGTCTGCTACCGTCACCGGGATGTGGAAACACACATGGAACAGGGCCGCGACCTGTGGTGGCAGGATCTCATGGCGGATGCTCCCTCCGAATGCGAGCCGGAACACATTGATGCCGAAGACCCGCTCTTTATCCTGTATACCTCCGGTTCGACCGGCAAGCCGAAAGGTGTCCTTCATACCACAGCGGGCTATATCCTGTTTACCAGCCTCTCGCACAAGTACATTTTCGATTATCACGAGGATGATATTTTCTGGTGCACAGCCGATATCGGCTGGGTGACCGGCCACTCGTACATCGTGTACGGACCTCTGGCGAACCATGCAACGTCGCTCATATTCGAGGGTGTGCCGACCTATCCCGGCCCCGACAGGTTCTGGGAAATCTGTGAAAAATACGGCGTGACGATCTTCTATACCGCGCCGACCGCAATCCGTGCCATTGCAAGCAAGGGGAGTGAATGGGTCACCAGGCACGACCTCTCGAAGATCAGGCTCCTTGGAACGGTTGGTGAGCCGATCAATCCCGAGGCGTGGATGTGGTATTACAACACCGTCGGCGGCGGCCGCTGCCCCATTGTGGACACCTACTGGCAGACCGAGACCGGCGGCATTGTGATCACGCCGTTGCCGGGATGCATGGCGGTTAAACCAGGTTCGGCGAACCGGCCTTTCTTCGGTGTCGAACCCGCGGTCATCCGTGAGGACGGCACCGAGTGCGGCAGTAACGAAGGCGGTTACCTTATCATCAAAAAGCCCTGGCCGGGTATCATGCGCACGGTGTACGGCGACCATCAACGGTTCGTTGACACGTACTGGACCCAGTTCTCCGGGAAGTATTTCGCCGGCGACGGCGCCCGTGTCGATGAGGAGGGCGATTACTGGCTGATGGGCCGCATCGATGATGTACTCAATGTGTCGGGTCACCGTATCGGCACCGCTGAGGTCGAAAGCGCTCTCGTGAGTCACCCGGCAGTGGCGGAATCGGCTGTCGTCGGGTACCCTCATGAAATCAAGGGTCAGGCGTTATATGTATTCGTCACCCTGAACGAGGGGGTCGAAAAATCCGATGAACTCAAGAAGAGTCTGGTTGCCCATATCCGTAAGGAGATCGGGCCGATTGCGACACCCGACAAGGTCCAGTTCGCCGATGCGCTTCCGAAGACCCGATCCGGCAAGATCATGCGCCGTATTCTCAAGAAAATCGCAGCCGGTGATATAAGCGACCTGGGAGATATCACCACGCTTCTGGATCCGGGTGTGGTGAAAACTCTTATCGAAGAAAGGGTTGTATAAGCCTAACACCGGCACGACCCGTAACATGCACCTTCTGCGCTGACATGCGGCTGCGATTTTGTGGCCGCATGTTTTTTATAATGAACTACCCTGGAGTAAACTCCGGGGTATCTAATAAGCCCCCTAACCCTCAGTCCCTTTCCCCCGGTGGGGGCAAGGGAAGTCGAGACATTTTGGCCGTTTCCTGCCCCCCATCGGGGGAAGGATGTCCGTAGGACAGAAAGGGGGCTTCAAAAAAAATAATATTCACCTTAGCGGAGTCATCTTGATAAGCGTTTTTATGAATTATTCGGGTTCGGTACATTCGATATTATAAATTGACAAATTTACCGGGTGATACTATTTTGTAAAAAGGGATAGAAGTATTACCGTTCATGGTTTTAGGATTACTTCGTTTCGGCGTGGTATGCCGACAGACCACGCCGTGGTGATTGTTTAATGGAAACCATAAAAACAGTAGTTGGGCTTACAGTGCTTGCCGATTCCGATATCGGAGAATATTGATGAAGCGCTTTTCATGCCCCTTTCTAAAAGGGAAAATCGAGTTGAGCGCAGAGCGCGAGCGACACATCCTCGAACGTCACCCCGAACTTTTGCCAAATCATCGACACTGGATAGCAACAACGTTGGCAGAGCCTGACGAGGTTCGCAGAAGCGCCCGTTTCGGTAGCGCTCGACTCTTCTCCCGGTGGTACACTGACTTTCGGGAAGGCAAGCATGTGGTCGTCGTTGTGGTCAGTGAACTCGACCCAACGCGACGCCACTGGATCATAACAGCCTATGCAGCCACAAGATTGGCTGGAGGAGATGTTGAATGGAAACGAAGTTAAGGTTTGAGTACGACCGTGAGGCGGACATCCTCCACATCGACAAGTGCGCCCCCTATCGCGAGCAGGAATCAGAGGAGCTAGGAGACGAGGTTATTGCGCGGCTGAATCCCCAAACGGGGGAGGTCGAGAACCTTGAGGTTCTCTTCTTCACGACACGTCTTCTTCGGAGCGAAATGTTCGAATTGCCGTTAAACGCTGACCTCAGGCTGGTTGCGAGGGAAGATGCCTGACAAGGGCATGGCCCGCATGCGCTTGGGATCGCTTCGTTTCAGCGTTTTATACAGACAGACCGCGCTGTGGTGAGTGTTATGTGGAAAACATATTAACAGTAGTTAGGCTTCAATAAGTTGCACATGAGGGCGAAAAATGAATGTAAATTGGAAAGACTACATTGAAAGTAATCCGAATGTCCTGAGGGGTAAACCGTGTATTACAGGCACAAGAATCCCTGTGAGCCTGATTCTCGGTTATCTCGCGGCTGGCTACAATCCGGACCAGATCATTGCTGAATTTCCGGATCTAAATCACGAACAAATTGCTGCCTGTCTGGATTATGCCCGTGAGCTGGCAGAATTTGAAGCGGTTGTCTGATGAGCTTGAGATTCTTTGTTGATCATTGTGTCCCCAACTCAGTAATACAGGAACTTCGAGGTGCGGGTCATGAGGTTTTTATCCTAAAGGAGCATATTTCACAGGCTTCGGATGATGCTGTTGTCATCACAAAGGCTCAAGAGTTAGGCGCTATTTTGGTATCGCTAAATGGCGACTTTGCCGATATAGCGGCATATCCACCGTCTCAATATACGGGAATCATCGCACTTCAGGTCAGAAATCATCCGGAGGCGATTATTACGCTAGTGCAGCGGCTCATAAATTACCTGTCGGTTCATCCTGAAATGCCCAGCTACAAAGGCCAACTGTTCTTGGTTGAGGCGCATAGAATTAGAATTCGTAAGTAGGGATTGACGGTCATGCGTTTGGGATCGATCCGTTTCGGTGTGTTATTCCGGCAGACCGAGACGTGTTGAGTGTTGTTCGGATATCCAAAGGCCCAAGTGGGCAAGTCAAAATAAGCCATGAATATAGCCTTTACTGAAGCTTTTTTGGAAGACCTTACAGGCTTGCAACCCGGCCTTCAGCGCAAATGTAGAGAGATGTTATCCTCTCTTCGCAAAATCGAAGCGGAAAAACTGAAGGAGAAAGCATTACCTGGCTGGCGACTACACAAACTTAAGTCAAGTCCTGTTTTTTCTGTAAATTCCATCTCTCTATCTGACCCGAAGGGTCAGCCTGCATGGATTAGAGGGAAAGCACAGAGTTATTAATTGGTACAGGAGTCTG
>Ga0315284_10009460_pt1 | contig 13895 bp, 10 predicted proteins | sample YL17G09_16_MG_FD_203696 | JGI IMG/M metagenome (GOLD analysis project Ga0315284, IMG submission 203696) | Sediment microbial communities from Yellowstone Lake, YNP, Wyoming, USA - YL17G09_16 | ecosystem: Environmental > Aquatic > Freshwater > Lake > Sediment | place: USA: Wyoming | collected... | reverse complement strand
AACCATAACCTTCTTTTATCAATACCTTAGCCCCATCGTGCGCTTCTTTTATGCCCCGCTCCGAAAGCCCTACATCCGTCCAGCCCGTAAACCTGTTCTCAAGATTCCAGCTGCTCTCTCCATGCCTCAACAAAACCAGTTTAATCATTATCGTTCTCCACCAGTAAATTTAAAATATTAAGTGATTTTATCAAACTTTTTCATATTTTACAATGATAAATAAAGAATAAAGGGACGGTTCCTTTTTACCTGCTCCGGCTTACTTTTTTCGGTTTACCTTTATGTGACCACAAGGGTTTTAGCCCTTTTTTCTTCATGTCTTTCATAAAATTTTCTGTTCCATATACTCCAGACCTGAAATATCTCTCTTCATCTCTTCTTTCTGCTCTTCCTGCTTCTACGAATTCTTTGTATATATGCCTTCTATTTCCATCAACCCAGCTTAAACCCTTGTATTCAGGACTTATATCCACTATCCCGTCCCCCTGCCCTTTTGAATACACACAGTAACTGCTCCATCTATATTCATCCGGTTTTTTTACTATACCTGCTTTAACAGGATTTAATTCTATATATCGTCCACTTTCAAGCAAGTACAGACCATTTTGTATCAGATAGCTTTTGAATCTATCCTGAAAGAAGTGTCCAATTCCCTTATATTTCCTCCTATAATGGGCTGCATAGATTACATTTATTCTTTTGATTCCCTCACTTAAATCTTTTCCTTTTGCCGCTTGAATTATAACGTGAACATGATTATTCATCAGGACGTAGTGATAGATTTTCAAATTGTATTTATCTTTTGTTTCTTTCATCAGCTTTTTAAAATATTTAAAATCTTCGTCATCATGGAAAATAGTATTCCTATTGTTCCCTCTGACCATTACGTGATATATTCCGTCTTCCACTGTAAATCTTGCTCTTCTTGGCATTTTTTCTCCTTAAAAAGGAACCGTCCCTTTATTCCTGATGCCTGCAGTAACCCATCTTCCAGGGCTTGGAATGCCCTTTATTTCTTCATAAGAGGCATTGAATATATTATCTGCCTTGATGAACACTTCCATGCTCTTAAATTCGGCGGTTATCATCAGGTTTAAGAGTAAATATCCGTTTTCACCCAATCTCTTTTTATAAACCGCATTGCAATCCGACCTGATACCGTTATTAAAACTTGATGATAGCCTTATTCCCAGCTGATGGGCAGGGTAATGCAAGGAATATTTGGAGAAGTAGTCCTGCTGGCGTGAAGAACCATTATACGAATAATTTATTGAGGCTTCTATTTTCTCCCATTTCTTCTGTAAAACAGTTTCTATGCCCGCCATGCTTCCCGTGCCAATATTTTGCGCCCTCCATGGGCCTTTTACCGTATCTCCAACCCAGTCAATAAGGTTATATTCAAGCCTGTCAAATATAAAAACCTTAAATGCCAGCTTATTTTTATCGTTGAAAATAACACCCGTTTCGGCAGATACCGCTTCTTCAGGTTTTAGTATCCCGCTGCCGTAATTTGGATACTGATTATAATAAAGTTCCGTAAAAGACGGCACTCTGAATGATTTTCCTGCAGATAAAACAAAGCTCCAGTCAGGCGATATATTCCTGTTTAAACCCGCTGTAGGGCAAAAATTCCATCCCCAGCCTGAATTATCTCCCCTTAAACCAAGGTTATACCTGAAACCCTTGTTTTTTTCTCCCGCATATTCTGTAAATATTCCACCCCTGTTTCTGGCATGATTCCCCAGATTTGAGCTGCCTATCTCTTCTCTTGACATTTCAAACCCTCCTGCAAAACCGCCTGCTCTGAAAATAAGCTCTCCTCCATATTGAAGTGTAGTATGCTCATTGACTGATGCGGGATTCAATGTACTGTCAAGCGTGAATTCATCATCATGCCTTCGCCAGAAAAATACCGGTTCAACTACCATATTTTTTATTTCTTTGGTTGTAATTCTTAAACTTCCATACCTCGTTACAGTTGCTTCCTTTGAGGGATAATGAAACCCGGGAGTATAAAAATCATACGCCCCGAATTCTTTATCAGTATACCCGTATAATAATTTTATTTTTGCTTTTTTAGAATCTAAAGTTGATATGCCTGAAATATCTATTAAATCATATTCAGTATCATAATGGAATCCGTCGGACTTCTTTCTGCCTGCTGAAACGGACTGCCCGAACTTATCCCATTTATGGCTGACATTGAAAAAACCGTTTATTGTATTGAACTGCCCTCCGGAAACACAAAAATCCGCCCTGTCATCTGTAATATCTCTGGTTATTATATTAATTACACCGCCAAAAGCGTCCGCGCCATAAATTGATGAAGCAGCACCGTGCAGGACCTCTATGCGTTCTATATCATTTACGGCTACAGGGATGTCCATATTATGATGCGCTGTCTGGGAATCGTTTACCCTTACTCCGTCTACAAGAACAAGCACCTGCTGATATGTGGACCCCCTTAATGTAATATCAGACTGCACTCCATAATCACCCCTTGATTGGATATCCACGCCTGCTGCTGTATTGAGAAGTTCTGCTACAGAACCTGCCTTTGACTGCTCTATTTGCTGCCTGTTAATGACTGTGACATCATGAAACCCTGAAGCTATTCTGCTGCCGGTAACAACAATTTCTGGCATTTCCTGCGCTCCGGCCTTGACGGTAAATATACCGGCTAACAGCAATATTATCATTATTGCTTTTTCTATTATCCCCCCTCCGATAACGACATCCTTTTTGTAAAAAACGACTGACTGCCCGGGAGTGATTGACCGCTGTAGTTTACTGAATGCCACTTCTACCATCTTGCTGCCAATTTTGCGAATAATAGCTTTTGCGGGTTTGTGCCTGTATCTTATTCTGGCTTCAGCTCTTATTTCTTTTTCAGGCTCTCTTATTGAAACCCAGTTGACATCCCCGGCAACAAGCCCCTTAGAGAATGTTTCCCTGTCAGTTCCAACCACTATGGTGTTTTTATCCCTGTTGATTGATATTACATAGCGCGGAACTCCACATGAAATTCCTAACCCGCTCCTCTGCCCGATAGTATAGAAAGCAATGCCGCGATGCTCTCCCAGAACCTTCCCAGCTGAATCAACTATAAGGCCAGGGCTTCCTTTATATCCCTTTTCAATTATGAATTTTTTGTAATCGTTGTCCGGGATAAAACATATTTCCTGGCTCCCGGGTTTATCATATATTTTCAGCCCGCTCTTTTTTGCTATAGCCCGCACATTGTCTTTTTTCATCCCGCCCAGCGGAAAGATGGCCGAACCCAGCTGTTCCTGTGAAAGCGAATAAAGAAAATATGACTGGTCTTTGTTTATATCCCTGCCTTTTTTTAATAACCAGAAATTACCCTTTTTTTCAACCTTCGCATAATGCCCCGTTGCTATGTGCCTTATTCCCATTTCATTTGCTTTTCTCAGCAGAAAACCGAACTTGATGAGCCTATTACATACAACGCAGGGGTTGGGAGTAAACCCTTTTTCGTAGGAATTGCAGAAATAATCAATAACCTTATGGTCAAATTCTTTCATGCAATTTATGGCATAGAAAGGGATACCGAGCTGATGAGCAACTCCTCTTGCGTCTTCAATACCTTTTATTCCGCAGCAGACAGACTGCCCAACCATCTTTAAGCTGACGCCAATAACATCGTATCCCTGCCTGGCAAGCAGAAGAGCCGCCACAGAAGAATCCACCCCTCCGCTCATAGCAACAAGAACTTTTAATTTATTATTTTTCACAATATATTCCTGTAATTATCCATCCTCCGCGCGTTTAGTTGGATTAGTTAATAAAATTTTTAGTGTGGCGCCAGTGGCGACATTGAGCGTAGTTTCTTAACTATCTCAGGCAGGACTTCAATTATATAATGAATATCTTCTTCGGTGTTCATCCTACCGAGGCTGAACCTGACGGAACTCTGGGCAAGAGCAGCGTCAACTCCCATTGCTTTAAGGACATGGGACGGTTCAAGCGAACCCGATGTGCAGGCAGAACCGCTTGATACCCCTATCCCTTTCAAGTCAAGATTAAGAATTATTGATTCTCCTTCTATCCACTCAAAACATACGTTCAGTGTATTTGAAACCCTGTTGGCAGGATGCCCCATCAAATGGACTCTGTCAATTTTTTCACTTATTCCATTATAAAGCATATCCCTGAGCCCGGATAACCGTACTGATTCTTTCCCCATTGTTTGCACTGCTATTTCAAGAGCACATGCCAGCCCGACTATTCCAGGAACATTTTCAGTCCCGCCTCTGCGGTTCTTTTCATGGTGGCCGCCATATATCTGCGGCTGTAATCTTGTTCCTTTACGGATATATAATAAACCTATACCTTTAGGTCCATAGAATTTATGAGCCGATATGGATAACAGATTTGCTCCCATTTTACCGGCATTAATAGGATTCTTTCCTGCAAGCTGGACAGCATCCGTATGCAAATAAACGCCTTTTTCCTTTGCTATCCTGCCAATTTCTTCAATTGGTTCAATAGTGCCGGTTTCATTATTAGCGCCCATAATACTAATGAGTATTGTTTCTTTTGTAATGGCTTTAGCAACATCTTCCGGATTTACTATTCCGTATTTATCAACCGGCAGGTATGTTACCTTAAATCCCATTTTTTCCATATACTTGCATGTATTAAGAACAGCATGATGTTCAATGGAAGACGTTATTATGTGTTTACCCTTGCTTTCATTGGCAAAACATATCCCTTTGATTGCAAGGTTGTCCGCTTCAGTGCCGCTTCCGGTAAACACTATTTCTTCAGGCAAAGCTCCCAGCAACCGGGCAACCTTTTCCCTTGATTCCTCAAGGGCTTTCCTTGCCTCCTGGCCAAACTCATGAATACTTGACGGGTTGCCGAATACTTCCTCATAATAAGGCATCATTGCCTTTATAACATCAGGATGCATCGGAGTTGTTGCATTATGGTCCATGTATATTTTTTTCATAAGACCTCTTTTCCCTTATTTTTTTCCACAAGTTTTACAATTCTTATCCCTGTAAATGGGGATTTCCCTGAATTTCATTTCAAGGGCATCATAAGTAAGAAGTTTCCCCGCTAATAACTTTCCCTCACCAATAATATATTTGATTGCTTCCGTTGCCTGAATAATACCCAGAAGTCCCGCCACGGTTCCTAAAATACCATTTACCGCCAGCTCACCCGGAGGCTCAGGGAAAACACATCTATAACACGGGCCTTTTTCCGGGATGACGGTCATTGTCTGGCCTTTAAACCGGCATACCCCGGCATGAGAAAAAGGCTTGCCTGCCTTGACGCATGCATCGTTTATCATATAACGCGCAGGAATATTATCAGTACAATCAATTATAAAATCATATCCCCGGATTAATTTACAGATATTTTTTAAATCAACCCTTACCGGATATGTTATTATTTCCACATCGGGATTGAGCAGGCTTAACTTGTTTACAGCTGATTCCGTTTTTCTTTTTCCTGCGTCTTCTGTAAAATGTATTATCTGCCTGTTAAGATTGCTTAGTTCAACCCGGTCACCGTCAGCAATGCCTATTTTTCCAACACCGGCAGCGGCAAGATAAAGCGCATTCACAGAACCAAGCCCTCCGCACCCGATAATTAAGACCTTTGACCTCATCAATTTTAACTGCCCATCCCTGCCCACTTCAGGGAGCATCAACTGTCTCTTATATCTTGCGAGCTGATTTTTGGTTAGTTTCACGAAGTATAGCTTTCCTCATACAAGGCAATTATGGATAAAACAATTTATGCGCAAAGGGCCAAGTTTACATAGTCCCCCAGGCTTTGTCCCCGTTAAACGGGGACATTGGGGAATAAATCAAACTTGACCCTTTATTATATCTCTATATGCCCCATAAAACAAGAAATTTGTTTTATTCTAAAGGCCTTTCCTTTAACGGCTTGAAAGCATATCCATCATCCTGTCCCGGAATTTTCGCCACCGGGCTAGTGAGCTGGAACTTGCCCTCCTTTATCCAATCCTTCAGTATAACTGCAATTTCCCTTGCTTTATAATAACTTGACAAACCTGATGTCATGACTTCTTTGCCGCGCACCGTGATACTTCCGCTCCTTAATTGTTTATAGTTTACCTGACCGAGAGTTTCCGGGATTCCATTAGGATAAGAAGTCCCGTAATCAACTATCTGAGTCCAGATATCCTCATCCTTTACGGCAGCGCAGCTGCAGGCTTCTTCATCCAGAATTGGTATCGGTATGCCGATACCCACAGTGAGCGTAGTGCCGTAACCGTAAAAAGAAGTTCCAAGAAGCCATTCAGGTTTCATTTGTTTTAAATCACCCATGACCGCAAGCGTGCCTGCCGGAGCCTGCGGAACACCGTTTTCGCCCCTTTTAACTCCCGGATTATGCTGGGTGCCCTGCCAGACCACATAGCCGATTCCACCTCCAAGAAAAATCCTGGTTCCTATACCTATTGTCCTGTATCTGGGATCCTTTAAAAGAGGGGACAGCTGCCCGGCACTGCAGTAATTTGCATTGCCCAGATTCGGCTTGAGCGTTCCCATGTAGGTATATATGGTTTTATTTGTTAAAAGGTTAACCGCACAGTTGTAGTTCTGGTAAACATTCCTCGGATTAAAGAGCACAGCTTCATTGATATCCTCTATATTTATCCAGGTATTAAGCTTTCTTCTTGGATAACAATCAGTTCCGTATGCTTCAGCCACCAGCTTTATATCCTTGCCGGATACCAGCTCTTCAATTACGTGCCCGCCGCCATATTTAAAATCCCCCGGATGAATCTTGTTGCGCGGGTCGTCATCCGGAAGCGCGGTTGCTCCTATATACATATCAACTGCAGCAAAACCCGTATAGACAGGCACATCGTTAAGCCATGCTTTGCCGCCGCCAATCTTTATCTTGGGTTTTGAATGCCCTATATTAAGATACGCTCCTGATGAACACATAGGGCCGAATGTGCCTGTAGTTACAACATCCACTTCATGGGCAGCAGCTTTCAACCCTTTTTCTTCAACTATTTTAATTATTTCCTCAGCCGTGACAATTACGGCATCGCCTTTTCTTATTTTTTCATTTATTTCTTCTATGGTTTTTGACATTCTTATCTCCTTTAAGTTATTTAGCAAATATTATGCGTATGAAATACCAATCGTCAACAAACAAGCCCCTTTAAGGGGCAGCGCATGATACATAAGAGCATTCCACATTTAATTGATTTATAATTGAACATCTTTAAAATCACTCCTGGAAAACTGCCGTTGAAAGATATCTTTCACCCGTATCAGGCAATATCACAATTATCATTTTACCTTTGTTCTCACTTCTTTTTGCAACTTCCACCGCAGCAAATACAGCCGCCCCGGATGATATTCCTGCTATTATCCCTTCTTCTTTTGCCAGACGGCGGGTTGTATTGAAAGCGTCTTCATTTTTCACCCTGAAAATCTCATCAATTATCTTTACATTCAATATCTCCGGAACAAATCCCGCCCCTATTCCCTGAATCGGATGCGGCCCTTTCTTCCCTCCAGAAAGGACCGGTGAAGCATCAGGTTCAACACCAATCACTTTCAGTCCGGATTTCCGCGCTTTCAGGACTTCTCCAACACCGGTTATTGTCCCGCCCGTACCAATACCTGATATAAAAATGTCAACTTTTCCGTCTGTATCACGCCATATTTCCTCCGCGGTTGTTTTTCTATGTATCTCGGGGTTTGCGGGGTTCTTGAACTGCTGTGGCATAAAGTATTTTTCGGGATCGGTTCGGACTATCTCTTCTGCCTTTTCTATAGCTCCTGCCATACTCAATGTCCCCGGGGTAAGAATCAGTTCAGCTCCTAATATATTAAGCAGGCTCCTTCTTTCCATGCTCATCGTTTCAGGCATGGTAAGTATAAGTTTATACCCTCTTGCGGCGCACACAAAAGCAAGGGCTATGCCTGTATTTCCGGATGTCGGCTCAATTATTACTGTTTTATTTTTTTTAATGAGCCCCTTTTTTTCTGCATCCTCAATCATGCTTTTCCCAATCCTGTCCTTAACGCTTGATGCAGGGTTAAAATACTCCAGCTTCCCGATAACCTCTGCTAAGCAGCCTTCGGCAATTTTATTTAATCTTACAAGCGGTGTATTACCTACCAGCGCTGTAATATCTTTTGCAATCTTTAACATATTATCCTCCTTTTCCTTTATATATTCCAGTCATTAACATCATCTTGCTTGTTTTCATCAATCATTTCTTTTAAAGTTTTTGATTCAAGGATCTTACTAATTGAATCGCTAATCTCCTTCCAGAGATTCCTCGTAGCGCATTTTTTCACTCTGCTGCAGTATTTCGGATTCTTCACACATTCAACGATGCTTATCGGCCCTTCAAATATTTTAATAATATCCATAATTTTTATTTCAGCCGGCTTTGCTGCAAGCAGGTACCCTCCGCTTGCGCCCCTTACGCTCTTTACCAGCCCGGCGCTTTTCAATGAAGCTACAATATTTTCAAGATACTTTTCTGATATTTCCTGCCTTCGGGCAATATCCTTCAATAGAACCGGTTTCCCTATATAATTGTTTGCCATATCAATTATTGCCCTTAACCCATACCTGCTTTTAGTAGACATTTTTATCATAATATTACCTTTCCTACTATTCCTACCTGTATAATAGGATTATACTATATCAATCACTTTTTGTCAACAATTATCTTTAATTTATACACCCCGAAATCCACACCCCGGAGGTGTGGAAATTCTCACACCTCCGGGGTGTGGATTTCGGGGTGTGAGAATAATGGAGAATGATGGCTATTTTTGAGCTTCAAGGCAAGCGAGGTAGAGATTATTGAGTAGTTTGCTGATCATAGCGTATGGGGTGGAGGAAAACGCCAGCCTTATAACCCCAGTCATGACTATCACCCCGGTGGAATACCTGGCAAGGAGTATTTGCCTGACTTTTTCCGGTTCGGCTTTATTCGGTTTCACGCATAAAAAATAACCCGAATTGAAAGGAAGAACCTCAAAAACATCCCTGTATTCCGGGTGCTGTTTAAGTATTTCTTTTATGTGCCGATAACGCCTTTCAAGTATTTCATATTTTGAGTTCTTTTCCTGCAGATATTCGGTTGAACCATAAGCTGTTTCAAGCAATGACTGGGAAAGATTTGAGACATTGGAAATGGTTGCGCGGACTGCCCCGGCTGTCTTATCTTCAAGGGCTTGAAACAACTTCATATCCCCGTCTTTTATACCATAGGTAATAAAACCTACCCTGAATCCCCATACATAATCCTCTTTTGTAGGGCCGTCAAGTTTTACAGCCAGTATGTTTCTATGCAAATTATTTAATTTTGTGAATATGGATTCTTTAAATATGCCTTTTTCATACACCAGCCCAAAATAAGCATCATCCACAAAAACCACTATCTTATTGCCTTTTTCGGCTGCTTCGTAAAGCACTTTTGTAATCTCGTCAACCTCTTCGTTTGTGGGGGTATATCCCGCGGGATTATTCGGAAAATTCAAAATCAGCATCTTTTTGCCTTTTGGCCCGGCTGATATTTTTTTCTCAAGCGCACTGATATCAAATCCGCCCCTTGTATTGAATGTTCTGTAGGTATCAAGTTTCATGCCATAGGAGGTAGAGAAAATAAGGTCATAATTTTCCCAGTACAGGTCCGGAAGGATTATTTTATCTCCGATATCCCCAAAAAGATACCCGCAAATACTTAAGCCATGGGTAAGGGCAGCCGTAACGACCGGCAGGCTGTATGAGTTTTCCTTGATTGCAGGGTTCTTTGTCTTTATCATTCTATGCCATGTTTTCCTTATATCAGCCCTGCCATAACTTGGAGCATAAGGGAACAGCTTTTCTTCAACTGCTGATATCTGCCTGGCAATACTCTTCAGGTACATAGGTTTGCCGTCATCCTCAAGCGCAATTCCGATTGTCGCATTTATTTCTTTTCCTGCAGACTGCGCAGACTGCGACAATATACCTTCTCTTGGGAAAAATATGGCTTTCCCCCTTATTGAAAGTATTTTAAATACTGCCGGATTTGACAGGACAAGCTGTTCGTTCAATCTTCTGGCTTCAACTGATATTTTCATAGTTTCGTTCCTTATTATCTTTTTCCTTTCCACCATAATATAACACTTTACGGCCCACTTCCACCCTCCTGCGCCAAGGCTTCCTCCTACGCTAAAAGCTACGGAAGGACAGGTCGGAAGGGCAGCCAGTGCATCAAGAGTCAAGGGCTTTCACATCGGATGTGGACAAAAAGCTTTACTGCTATTTACTCTTATTATATATTTTTGAGGCTTTGACGAATTCCCTGAACAGTGGGTGCGCCCGGCCCGGCCTTGATTTAAACTCAGGATGAAACTGAGCAGCAACAAACCACGGGTGTTCTTTTAACTCAACTATTTCTGACAGGTTCTTTTTTTTGTAAACCCCGCTTATTGTTAAACCGCTTTTTTCCAGCTTTTTCCTGAACCTGTTATTTAATTCATACCTGTGCCTGTGCCTTTCTGAAATACCCCCCCTGCCATATGCAGAAAAAGCAAGAGTGTTTTTTTTGACGGTGCACGGGTATGCTCCGAGCCTCATAGTCCCGCCTTTTTCTTTCACGGCTTTCTGTTCATGGAGTAAAGCTATTACCGGATATTTTGTTGATGGGTTAAATTCTGTACTGTGAGCGCCCTGCATGCCGCACACATTGCGGGCAAACTCTATGACGGCACATTGCATACCGAGGCAAATGCCAAAAAATGGTATTTTATTCTCCCTTGCATAACCAACAACTCTTACTTTGCCTGCTATTCCACGCAGTCCGAATCCGCCGGGAATCAGTATTCCGTCAATGGCTTCAAGTTCTTTTTTAATATCTTTATTTTCAACATCAACATGTTTGACTCTGACACATACATTGTTTTCAATTCCACCGTGCATCAGAGCTTCGTGGATACTTTTATATGCATCCCTTATCTGCGTATATTTCCCTGCGATGGCTATGGTAACAGTATCCGTGGCTGAAGTTATTTTTCTGACTACTTCTTTCCACTTATCCACATTGCACATTCTGCCCTGCAGGCATAGTTTTTTCAAAATAAGCAGTTCCAACCCTTCTTTATGAAAATATATCGGTACTTCATATATGCTATTTTCCACGTCTCTTTCTTCAATGACTGCCTCTGGTTCAACAGCGCAGAATAAAGCAATTTTTCTTCTCAGTTCCATACTAAGCGGTTTTTCTGTTCTGCAAATAATTATATCCGGCTGAATCCCTATCTCGCGTAATTTAGCCACGCTCTGCTGGGTAGGTTTTGTTTTCATCTCCTCTGCTGCCTTGATATATGGAACGAGGGTAACATGTATATGACAGGCATTTTCATATCCAACCTGCTGTTTGAACTGCCTTATTGCTTCCAGAAAAGGCATCCCCTCTATGTCTCCGGTCGTGCCGCCTACTTCCGTAATAATAACATCGCTGTTTCTGGAAAGCTTTTTAATTCTTGATTTTATTTCATCGGTTATGTGCGGTACAACCTGTACCGTTTTGCCAAGATATTCGCCTTTTCTTTCTTTTGTAATAACTTTGTTATAGACACTGCCGCTTGTAATATTATTTTCCTGGCTAAGATTTATATCAAGAAAGCGTTCGTAATACCCCAGGTCAAGATCAGTTTCAGCGCCATCGTCCGTAACATATACTTCGCCATGCTGGAATGGGCTCATCGTCCCCGGGTCAACATTCAGGTAAGGGTCTATTTTCACTATGTTTACTTTCAGTCCTGACTGCTTAAGCAGGCTTCCTATTGAAGCAGCCGTAATACCTTTACCGAGCGATGATATGACACCTCCCGTTACAAAAATGTATTTAGTCATTTTAGCTCCATATCCGAAAATAGTGTGGAATCCTCACCCTGATATATCGGGGTGTAAATTAACAGCCTTTACATGCAGTTATTTTTGTATTTTTATATTTCCTGTCAAGCCGGTTTTTTTCCAGCCTGCCGCCCGTCAATGTATCCTTTACCTCAACAGGATACCTGCCGTTAAAACATGCCGCGCAGAAATTATTCTCTGACATATTTATTGCCTTAAACATACCTTCAATACTTAGATAGCCAATGCTGTCTAACCCGAGAAATATTCTTATTTCTTCTATTGTATGCGAAGACGCTATCAGTTCCTTTTTTGACGGAAAATCTATTCCATAAAAACAGGGATGCTTATGCGGGGCACAACTGACTCTCATGTGTATCTCTTTTGCCCCGGCATCACGCAATGCTTTTATTCTCATTCTGCTTGTAGTACCCCTGACTATGGAATCTTCTATTACCACCACTTTCCTGTTTTTAAATACTTTTTTTATCGGGTTCAGCTTAATCCTTACTGACACATCCCTCTGCTGCTGTAAAGGCTGTATAAATGTCCTGCCAATATAATGGTTTCTCACAATGCCAAGTTCAATCGGTATGCCGGATTCTCTTGAATAACCAAACGCAGCATAGTTGCCTGAATCAGGCACGGGAATAACTACGTCAGCTTCCACAGGGCATTCTTTTGCCAGTTGTTTCCCAAATTCAGTTCTTACTTCATAAACGCTTTTTCCATAAATATTGCTGTCAGGCCGCGCAAAATATATGAATTCAAAAATACAGAAAGAATTACTGGCAGGAGCAAAAGGCTTGATTGATTCCAGTCCGTCCTTATCAATTATGAGAATTTCACCCGGGTCAACTTCCCTGATATACTCCGCGCCTATAAGGTCAAAAGCGCATGTTTCGGATGCTACGCAGTAACTGCCGTCTATTTTACCGAGGCACAGGGGCCTGAAACCATTTGGGTCTTTTGCAGCAACGAGCCTGGGCCCATCCATCATCACAATAGCATAAGCACCCTTGACTTTTGCAAGGGAATTAATAACCTTGTTCTTGAAATTCTTTTCTTTTGATTTTGCCAGGAGATGAGCTATCAATTCCGTATCTATTGTCGTCTGAAATATTGATCCCGATATTTCCAGTTTCTTACGCAGGCTGGAAGTGTTCACAAAGTTGCCATTATGCGCTATGGCTACTGAACCGCCGAAATATTCAACAAAAAACGGCTGTGCATTCCTGATGTCTGATGAACCGGTAGTGGAATAACGGACATGCCCTATGGCGGTTTTCCCCGATAACTTTTTCAGTGTTTCACTATTAAACACTTCGGAGACAAGGCCCATCCCTTTGTTTGTGTTTATCTGAAAACCGTCAGATACGGCTATGCCGGCACTTTCTTCTCCCCTGTGCTGTAGTGAATATATTGCCAGGTAGGCAAGTTCTACGGCATTCTTATGGTTGAAGATTCCGAAAACACCACAATGGTCTCTTGGTTCTTCCAGCATGTATTTTCCTGTCTTCCACGACCGTAAGCCTCTCCTTAGAGGAGGACGATCTACTGATATTATTCCACTGTAACACTTTTTGCAAGATTGCGCGGCTTATCAACACTACAGCCTTTTCTAAGGGCTATGTAATAGGCAAGGAGCTGAAGAGGCACTACATTTAAAATGGGTGAAAGAAAATCTTCTGTCTTGGGTATATATATAGTTTCGTCAACTATACTGCTAATCTTCCTGTTCCCTTCAGATGCCACCGCTACCACTATACCGCTCCTTGATTTAATTTCCCTGATATTTGATATGACTTTTTCATATATTTCATCTTCCGTATCGGTGGCTATTACAACAACCGGCATGTTCCTGTCTATCAGGGCTATAGGCCCGTGTTTCATTTCCGCAGCAGGATAACCTTCGGCGTGGATATAAGATATCTCTTTCAGCTTCAATGCCCCTTCAAGAGCAACGGGAAAATTGTAACTCCTGCCTAAATAAAGAAAGTTCTTGA
>Ga0315284_10009459_pt1 | contig 13895 bp, 13 predicted proteins | sample YL17G09_16_MG_FD_203696 | JGI IMG/M metagenome (GOLD analysis project Ga0315284, IMG submission 203696) | Sediment microbial communities from Yellowstone Lake, YNP, Wyoming, USA - YL17G09_16 | ecosystem: Environmental > Aquatic > Freshwater > Lake > Sediment | place: USA: Wyoming | collected... | reverse complement strand
GTTTTTGGGGGGTGGTGGTTTGGGCGCAATCCGGCAAAGAGAGGCCTGACCACCGCCTTTCCTCCTTTCCTACGGCTGACCATCCTAATCAAATGTAGAGGGAATCAACAAGCGTGGACTGCTAATGCGGCTTGATGCGGCATGAATATGCAAGATCGAATGCGGTAGTTTCCCTGGTTGCGGAATGTCCGGAACGATTTCATCTCCCCGGATCAATTCGCCGCGTAACACCCCGCCTTGCTGAGCGAGCAAAGACTATCGAGTAGTCAGCCATTGTGCAGGCGCTTTCGCCCCATAAGACGCTTCTTGACGGACTCTAAGGATTCGCGGGATTCCCCTTCCCGACTCCGAGCAATGGCTCGGTCATAGAAGTCCTCCCAGATTTCGGAATGCCTCTTCAGGTCGATGAGCACAGCGGATTTTTCGCCTTTTTCGTCGACGAGGAATTGAACGCCCTTCATTTCAAATCTCCGTTGGTCGGGTTGCACCGAAACTGAATTGCTAACCGTGACAGTATACCGCATACGAGGGCCGGCGTTGCTGTGCACGGTGTCTAACTTGAATTATACCGGTCTAGCGAAAATTGATATGCCGCCGAATTTTGGCGGTGTATCCCGCCAGCCGGCAACGCGCCTTCGATAGATCCAATTGATATCAGGCATTTTAGCACGGAGAGCCGCTCGCGGCATACACGGATAAGCCGCGAAGCTGGTCTTGCCAATCGAATAATAACTGCAATTCCGTGCCCTCCGCGGCACCCTCCGGCCTGGTCGATCCGGCCGCCTTCCGCAAGCCTTCGAGGGTGCTCAGACCCTCCAAAATGGCATCGTTCTAGGCTGCCAAATACTGCCGGCATCAGGGTTCAAATGAATCTGCAAAGAGAAACGCGGCTTCTGGGACATTGTCACGAGGGGGTCACAGGACTGGAGAACCCGAGCCCGCTTTTAAAACCCCGCTCTACGCGTTCTTCGAGGCTAGCTGTGCCGGGGTTGTAGCCCTTTTGAAACCTGCAACTTCGAGATTTGATTGAGACTGAAGCTGACCTGATAGGTCATGCAGCGGATGTTCGGAAGCCCGTCGAGGGCATACTGCATTTTCTTGTCGACGCTGCGGCAGATTACCAATCCCTCCACCTCTCCGCCTTCCCCAGCTTTATTATGTCGTACCCAGGACATATAGCGGAGAATCTGTCCCACAGTCTCATCGCTCGTTTGCCCTCTCTTGAGTTCAACCACAAGCCAACGATTCCCCGTCTTGCTCTTCGCCGGCAAGTCAATTGCCCCTACTTCACCCGTGTTGTATTCCGAACCCGTGATCTCACCGTCCTCTTCTAGCAGATTCCAGTGCAGACCCAAATCAAGCCTGTCCCAGTTATCAATAAGGAAGGCATGGAGATGGCTTTCCATCCCAAATCCGGTTTCAGGTGTCGAAATGGGCGCAGGGGGCTTTCCCGGTGGGATTCCTCCACCTTCACCTGTGTCCTCGCCGCTACTATCTGTACCCGTCGAGAGTGTTATGCACCACCACAGAGAATCTAAAGTCCAAAGGTCAATCCCAGATCGATTGCCAGTTTTACCAAGACTTCGTTTACAGCTTTGTATTTGTCCGCGAATGAAGCGGAACCCGTGAGCTTTGGCCAGACACCGACCTGACGCATGCCGGCTTCTGCGGTGTTGTTGAGCACACCGTATTTGTCCGGATAGATGACCTGGAGAATAGCCGTGATAACGGATCGGCCAAGCCCCCTGACCATCGGTTCCCCACTCTTCGGGCGAAGCGCTCTGCGTTGAACTTTTATGATCCTTGCCTGAACGAACAGATAATGGCTGAAAGGTATGGTTGAACAGGAATGATGCAAAAGAAGCAACTCCTTACGAAGAGCGCGTTTCTATTGGGGCTCCAGTCCGACAAACTGCACAGAAAACCGGTTTTCCGCTCGGCTGAATTTTTTCACCACACGGGAAATGCATAATACTATCCACAGATTAAATCGGCGGTTCGACAAGAATCAGATGGTTTGATCCCGGCTATCTGCTATGATAATGACCAAATAGATGACCAACAGGGAGTTTTCGATGCAGACGGTGAGTGTTGCTGAAACCAAGGCCCATTTAAGTGAAGTGCTCAGCCGGGTTGAGGCTGGGGAAGAAGTGGTGATTACACGCCGCGGCCGGCCAGTGGCCCGGCTTGCGCCCGTCCGAAATGCGTTGCAGCCGGTGCGGTCCTTGGCGGAGTTTCGTGCTTCGTTGCCGGTTGCCAGGAGATCCGCCGCTACGATCATCCGCCAGATGCGCGATGAGGGATACTGATGCTTTACTTTGACACCAGCTTCGTCGCACCGCTTGTGTTGCCTGAGGCTGCCAGCGCACGAGTCGAGGCTATCCTGCAGCAGGTGACCCCAGGCGAAATCGCAGTGAGTCACTGGACAAGGGTGGAATTTGCCGGTCTGGTCGCGCGCAGAGTGCGCATGCGCGAGCTTACGGAACAACTCGCCTCTCGAGCGGTGCTGGTCTTTGAGAGGCTCCTTGCGGAATCGTATCACGTTATTCTACCCACCCCTTCCGATTTTGACCTGGCGATGAGGTTCTTGCAGCATTACAGGATAGGCCTGCGATCCGGCGATGCGCTCCATCTCGCGATCGCACAAAACCACAACGCCGATCGATTCTTCACCTTGGATGCAAAACTGATTAAAGCAGCAAAAATGGTTGGCATTCCGGCGGGTTCCGCAATCTGAGATATGGAGGTTGTGCTTGCTGGGAGTTCCTTCCCAACCAGTAGCATGTTCAAGATCGTATTTCCTTCGGAGGTGCTCATGATTCTCCTGCCGATTGTCTTCGGAATCCTGGTATCGGTTGCTCCTATCAACAACCAGTGGTCCCCGCAGGCCGAAGATTGGGACAGGGCCGCGAAGGAGGTAAGGCGTCTATCGCCCCGCGCTTTTCCAAACCTCCCGCCTGAAATCGCCACTGAATTAATCCGGAGGAATTGCACCATCCCGCAGGCTGACGGCTACCCCAAGCCTCATAACGTCATCAAAGGAAGTTTCGCAAAGAAGGGACAAATCGATTGGGCAGTCTTGTGTTCCAACAATGGTAATTCGAGCATTTTGGTTTTCTGGGGAAGCCGTACTCAAAATGTATACCAACATGCCAGCAGTCCCGATAAAGACTCTCTTCAGGGTGGTGGTGATGGGCGAATTGAGTACTCACGAATGATTAGTCCAGTGGATGGAGCAAACATCATCCGCTACTACAAGGAATTTGGCGGTCCTAAACCACCTCCTATCGATTATCAAGGGATTGAGGATTCTTTCGTGGGGAAGGCATCGATTATTCTTTATTACTACAGGGGAAGCTGGCTTAAGCTGACTGGCGCAGATTGAGCCGTTTGCGTAATCTGGCGGAAGTCAAGATTTCGCCTGACGCCTCCTCCATCAGCATCAGAGTATACTGCGCACATGGGAGTGCGACATTTCATCTTCCTGCTCGCCTTGCCGCTGCATGCCGGGCAAGCTATTCGAAATCGAGGACACCGGCGACACGATCCGCATCAAGCGCCAACTCGTTCGGTAAACCACGGAGGTACATCGCCCATGAAAGTGCTGCGAACCGCCCTTCTAATCCTGTCTCTTGCTGTTGCGGTATTTGGCGTCGAACAGGATTGGACCCCGGCCGGCCAGATGATACGCACGCCCTGGGCCAAGGAGGTCAATCCCGGCAACGTCTTGCCTGAATACCCTCGTCCCATTATGACCCGGGCTGCCTGGCTCAACCTGAATGGCCCATGGGAATATGCGATTACCCCCAAGGCATCCGGCGAACCCGGCAGCTTCGAGGGTTCGATCCTGGTGCCGTTCGCCATCGAGTCGTCGCTCTCGGGCGTCGGCAAAGCGGTCAGTCCCGATCAGGCGCTCTGGTATCGCCGCTCGTTCCAGGTCCCCGCGGCATGGAAAGGGAAACGCGTCCTGCTTCATTTCGGCGCCGTGGATTGGGAGACGACGGTCCATGTCAACGGCCGCCAGGCCGGTGTCCACAAAGGCGGCTACGATCCCTTTACGTTCGACATCTCCGATTTCTTTCAGGGTGACGGTCCCCAGCGGATCGTGATCCGTGTTTGGGATCCGACCAATGGCAGTAGTTCGACGCAGCCCCGCGGCAAGCAGGTACTGCGCCCTGGCAGTATTTTCTACACTGCCGTCACAGGGATTTGGCAGACGGTCTGGCTCGAACCGGTTCCGCAAGCACACATCGCAGGGCTCCGGACCGTTTCCGATCTCGAGCAGCAAACCGTATCCGTGACGGCCGAGGTGGCCGGCGCCGCTGCAGGGCACCGTTTGCGCGTTGAAGCCATGGTGGGTAAAAGAGTCATGGCCCGCGGCGAGAGCCGGCCCGGGCAGTCCGTGGCGCTCAAGATTTCGAGGCCCCGATTATGGTCGCCAACCACGCCGTTTCTTTATGACCTGCGCGTGACATTGCTTGACGCTCAGACTCGAAAAATTGATTCTGTGGGGAGTTATTTCGGCATGCGCAAGATCGCCATCGGGCGCGACGCCGAAGGCTTCAATCGCTTGCTCCTGAACAATAAGGTGCTGTTCCAACTCGGGCCGCTCGACCAGGGATGGTGGCCGGACGGGCTTTATACCGCGCCGACCGACGCCGCGCTTCGCTACGATCTGGAGCAGCTCAAAGCGCTGGGTTTCAATATGCTCCGAAAGCACGTCAAGGTCGAACCCGCGCGCCTCTATTACTGGGCCGACAAGCTTGGACTGCTCATATGGCAGGACATGCCCAGCAGTAACTTCAACAGGAGAAACGTAGCTGCTGATGTGCTAGCTGAAGCGGACCGCCAGTGGGATGCAGAGCTCAAGGCGATGATCGACCATTTGCATAACTATCCGTCGATCATCATGTGGGTGCCTTTCAATGAGGGATGGGGACAGCACGATACCAAACGGATCACGGAGTGGATCAAGAGCTACGATCCAACGCGGCTGGTCAACAACGCGAGCGGCTGGACGGATGAGGGCTTTGGCGATGTCAACGACGTCCACACCTACCCCGGCCCTTCAATGAGGCCTCCGGAAAGCAGCCGAGCCGTTGTGCTGGGCGAGTTCGGCGGTCTGGGACTTCCCCTCAAAGGGCACTTGTGGAAAGAGGAAGGAAACTGGGGATACCGTTCGTTTGACGAGTTCGAGGCGTATCGCCAGAAATACACCGACCTGATCGTCGCCATGTACGGATTGGTAAAGAAAGGTCTTGCCGCGGCCGTCTACACCCAGACGACGGATTGTGAGATCGAAGTCAACGGCCTTATGACCTACGACCGCATGGTGTCCAAGCTCGATCCAAAAACATTCTCCACACTCAATCGAGGATTTCTGCCCCCGGCGCTCGAAGGAACGCGCACAGGCTTCGTGGCGCCTGTCCAGGTGAAACTGCAGTCGACAGACCCGGCATCCCAAACCCGCTATACGCTGGATGGCACCGACCCGACCAAGCGTTCATTCCGTTACACTGCGCCGATTACCATCGACAAGGACGTAGTGCTTCAAGCGCGCAATTTCTGGCCGAATGGAACGGCCAGCGTGACCATCGGCAGGTCCTTCCGAAAAGCGCAAGTGATCTTGAATTCAGTCAAGCCTGGTGCGCTCGAACCGGGGCTGGCCTTTGAGTTTTACAAAAGTCATTGGACCAGCCTGCCGGATTTCGGAACTCTCACGCCCGTGAGAAAGGGTGTTGCCGATGCGCTCGACCTGGAATGCGCGCAGGGCGAGAAGGCGGATTTCGGCTTGAGGTTTACGGGCTACATTCGGGTTCCCAAGACCGATGTATATGTGTTCTATGTCAATTCAGATGACGGCACGCGTCTCCGCATCGGAGGCAAGGATGTAGTCCTCAATGATGGCGTTCACGGCATGACGGAGATCCACGGCGAGATCGCCCTTGAGGCAGGATGGCACGCGATCGAGTTGATCTATTTCCAGGGCACAGGAGGCCAGGGACTGGAGGTTACATGGGAAGGCCCAGGCTTTCCGCAGAGCCCCATCCCAAAAGAGGCGCTGCAGCACCAGGCCGCGCAACCCAGGACGCAAGAGCGAAATGAAGGGAAATAGGGGTTAATCCGCCAGGCTCATTGCCTGCGCCGGAGAAGGAACAGGCCTACGGCTGCAGCTTTGGCACGCCAAACCAATTGAAAGCCCTTGGATTCAAGCCAGGAGGCGAGTTCGGAAAAGCCATACAATGTAGTGCCGGCAAGATCCAAACGCTGTTTCCTGATGCGCTTGCCGGTAAGTCTCATGGTTGTATCAAGAGATTTGCAGAAAATCACGATCTGCACGGCGCCGGGGACACACATCCGTTTGGGTGCAACTTCGTATTCAATTTGAACATCCGTCGATTTGGCATAGGTTGTGGTTTCGACCGGACCAAAGACAAACCGTTTCACACTTTCAGGCTGGTAATGGCCTTGCAGCGCCGACTTTTCCTTGCTGTTGAGTTTCCGCTTTCCGTCCCAACCGTCAAGGTGGTGCAGCCTGGCATCCAGCAAAAGGTAGTCTTGGCCGGACATCAGCGGCGAGATTTGCGTGAGCAACTCGTCCTCCCTGAAGTTACCCAGTGTAAAACCTGTGAGCGCGAAGAGGCGGGCGTGGCCTTTTGCGTTTGCAGCCAGACCCAAGCTACGGACCTTGGTGAAATCGCCGCAAGTGGCGCGGATCTTCAGGTCTCGAAGCGCTTTGTTCCTAAGGATGTGCTTGACCGCGTAACATAGGAGATCGAAGGAAGAGTCGAGGCAGTAATAGTCCCTCAGCAGAAGATCGGCCTGCAGTCTCTGCAAGATGCGCAGGTCGATAGCTCCATCTCCCGGGCCCAGACTCACGAGATCAACGGCGGTCAGACCGCCGGCATCTGCCTTGGCGGCCTTGACCACTTTCGGCAGGGCGGCATCAATGAGTGCGACGAGCCGCAGATGGCCGTATTCGGGATCGCCGCAGAGTGAGATCCACCGATGAGCACAGATGGGTCCGGAATAGTGGTAACGGAGATCCGTCCGGACGATTCCCTCCAAAGCAGTGCTGAACTCTCGCAACCCTGAAGGGCAACTCCCGTTGTACATGCTGGGATCTACATCAAAGGTCACGCGCGGCGGGGAATCATCCGCAAAGCCTGCAGTTGCTTCATTTGCCACGGCCGTTTTCCTCATCAGGAGTTCAGTCAGGCGGCAGGCCCAGGCGGCGCAGAGCCTGGGCAAATCGTGGGTCGGCACGAAGCGGCCCGAGCATCGGGTCCGCCTTGAGCGTCACAGGCTGCCATGCACGTTCTTCTGCCAAAGCCTTATCGAGTGAGCGAAACGCCTCATTGAGCATTCCGAGTCCGGCATACACCACGGCATATTCGTATTGAGATATAAACCGACCCTGTTTTGATAATTTGTTGAACTCATCGAGAATGGCCAGAGCCTGATCTCTCTTGCCCTGAAGGCCATAGACAGATGCCAGGTCAGCCTTCATTCTGCTCGCTCCTTGGGAAAGCGCGACGGCTTTTTCCAGCTGTATTGCTGCATCGCTATAAGACTTGCGGAATGCGTAGGCCTGGCCCAGAAACCAGTGAGCAATTAAAAATTCCGGATTTGTTTCCAAAGTAGCATTGAGCTGAGTGATCGCCTCCTGGGACTGTCCCGCGCATAAGAGAATCCATCCCTGTACCGATCGAATTGTAGGGGATAGGGGAGATAGGTCCTGAGCGGCCTTTATCTGAATTTTCGCTTCGTCGAAATGCCCGATGCAAGTCAGGTATTCCGCATACCACTGCCGCGCTGTCCCCAGCTTGGGATTGAGCTGAATTGCCCTCTGCAGCTCCCTGTCCGCGCCTTCCCAGTCGCGGTAATAGTCCCGCATGATGAGTCCGAGGACAGCATGGGCTTCGGCGAGCGAATCATCCAATTTGAGCGCATCATTGGCGGCTGAGCGGGCCATTGGATAGGAATCTGTCGGAGCGCTGCCGCTGTAATAATTCAGCAAAGCGTAACAATTTGCGAGACCGGCATGGGCGGATGCATAGCGTGGATCCAATCTAATGATGCTTTTATACAGATCGATAGCGCGCTTCAAACCCTCATCGGTGCGCAGATTCCATTGGTATTGGGCGTCCTGATACAAGCCGATGATTCTCAGCCGCTCCTTATCCTGAGGGCTCAGGATCAGCCGCAGGCTGTCGGTGACACTGCGCGCTATCCTCTCCGACACATTCCCCAGGTCGGCCGCCGCGCAGCGAATCTTGCCACCCCAGATTTGCAGGCCCGTCCGGACGTCGGTCACCTCGATCCTGAACTGCAGATCCGCACCTTGTTTCTCGAGTGTTGAGGTCAGGACGGCATCCACACTCAGTTCGCGGCCTATTTTGAGGAAGCCGTCACCACGCCCTTTGAAGGGCGCGACAGCAATATAGGATTTGACCTGCAGATTTGGCTCCGAGATTTGGGAGAGATTACTGGTCACGTCTTGCGTAACGCTCGTGCAAAGCCACTCCGTGTTTGCTTCCCCATCTAAACTCTGGAAGGGGAGGACGGCAATCGATCGTACAGGCGTGACCGCGGGTATGCTGAAGTACCGCCAGTAGATGCCGGCTGCCAGCAGCGTCAAGATGGCCAACAACGCAAAGAGAGTCGCGAGCTGTGCAGTCTTCCGTCTCGAACGGTAGGGTGGCAGCGGATTCTGGGATGTGGCCTTTCGACCCGATGACAGGTCTCTCTTGAGCCTACGGAGATCTGCCAGCAAATCCTTGGCGGACTGGTAGCGAAGTGCTTTGTCTTTTTCCAGCGAGCGATTGACGATGTGGTCAAGAGCTGCTGGAATATCCGAGCGCCCATGCGCGAGCTGAATGCTGGATTCACTCAGGATTTCGTGCAGTACCACCGCCGTGGTATTGCCTCTGAATGGAGGAGCGCCCGTGACCATCTCATAGAGCACCACGCCCAGGGAAAAGAGATCTGATCGGCCATCAAGATCCTCCCCGCGGGCCTGCTCGGGCGACATGTAAGCCACCGTGCCGAATGTGGTACCCGGAGATGTATGGGGGTTTTCGCATTCAATCGTGGGAAGCGTTTCACCCGTGAGCTTGTCCTTTTCATCGAGCAGCTTGGCAATTCCAAAATCCAGGATTTTCGCCTCGCCGTGGCTTGTGAGGAAAATGTTGCTCGGCTTGATGTCGCGATGGATGATGCCCTTGGCATGAGCGGCATCCAGGGCGTCCGCCATGTCGATGCCGACCTCGAGGATGGTATCAATCGGCAAGGGTTTGCCCTGTATGTGATGCTTCAGGGTCTTTCCTTCCATAAACTCCATGACTATGAAAGGATGCCCCTCATATTCCCCTATATCATGTACCGTGCAGATATGGGGGTGATTCAATGCGGAAGCGGCGCGAGCTTCGCGCTGAAATCGCTCCAACGCCGGCGGGTTATCGGTGTAGGTGTCGCACAAGCACTTAATGGCAACATGGCGCCTGAGGCGAAGATCTTCAGCGTGGTAGACAATCCCCATTCCTCCGCCGCCAAGCCTTCCCAAAATCCGATAGTGCTGGATGGTCTGCCCGGGACTTAACATCAAGCACTGTCTCCCTAATGCTTGCGTGGATTCGCGGGATGATGTTCAGATATATCTTTCTACTTTATAAGACTTTCCATCCGAGAGCGCAAGGCCATTTAACGGCAACGCTCGGAGATACCAGGCAGGGATTCCTGGTTGGCACTGTGCGCTACAAGTCACCCGAGCAGTTGCGCGGCGAAATGCCGGCAGAGAGTTGGGACTCGCGGCCGCAGGCGCGCCGCCGATCACAGAGGCATACGTTCCTTCCAGCGCGATGAGCACGGAGTTTTCGTTCAGCACCGGCCTCAGACTATTCCGCAATAGTCGAATATTCAGTGTCTTCCATTGCAGCCGATATGGTATCCTACTAGTGGTAGTATGAAACGGAGGCCCAGCGTGAAGAGCAAAATATCCGTAACGATGGACCGATCCCTGCTTGAGTTTCTCGACTCATTGCCGGGCGATTCGCGATCCCAAAAAATAGAGGGTGCGGTGCGCAAAATCAAAAAAGTGGCAGAGGAGAAAGATCTGCGCATTCAACTGGGAGGCTACCGCGAAGACGATCCGGAGCGGGTGGAGCGGGAACTATGGGAGAGCACAATCGCCGAGGCCATGTGGACCGAATAATTCGCGCTGATATATGGACAGTGGAGCCGGGTGGATTTCCAAAGCCCCGTCCTGCCATCGTGGTCAGCATTGATCCCATCAACGATCTATGCCCGGACGTGCTTCTGGTACCTCTGACCACGAAGCCCGGCCCTCTGAGGGTTGCGATTTCCGATCCTGTGCGGGCCACAGGCTTGCAAGAGGCGAGCTTCGCGAAATGTGAATCGGTTGGCCCCGTTCACAAAAGCCGGCTCAAAATCAAAATCGGCCGCATATCGAGAGCCAACCTGAGAGAGATTGAAGAAGGCCTCAAACGTGTTCTCGGCCTTTCGTGAACCTGAGGGTGCATACAGCCACCGGGCCAGAGTTACGACGTCGTCCGCCGCCGATGACAACGACGCTGGCCGCCAGCAGGCGCCCTTGGCATGGCGGAACCTGAGTGTCTCGGACACTGTAACGCATGCCTTATAAGCAATTCTATCCGGGAGCACGAGGAAAAAGATCATGCTTCGCCCAAGACTATAACGCTCAGTTAAATTGACCCAAGATCTCTGCCTCAACGCCCTCCATTAGCGGCGGCGCGTTTTTTGCGCCGAGGGTGGGATGCCGTTGACCTCCGACCGGAAGTGTAGGGCGCGAGTTCTTCCCGTACCACCTCCCTCACAATTTCAAGAGTCGACCGCCGATGGACGTATTCAAGTAGCGCAGCGTTGATCAGGGTTTGGTAATTTCCTCCACCTGCCTTGTCCACCAGATCTCGAAAGTATTCCAGTACGGTGTTATCAAGGCGAATGGAGATTTTTGTTTTTCCGGGTTCAAGCTTCACGACGGCTCCGCGCCTTGCGCGCGAGAAGTCAAAGTCGCGATACTTCTCAGCAACGACCTTTCTCATATAGCATCCTTTGACACTTAGTCGCCCTCCACGCCGAGATCAACCGGATCGTGTCAGGTTCGCGATACGTGTACACGACTACGAGCAGGGTTCCAAGGTCACTGAGGCCGAGACTTACGAAGCGCTGCTCATCGACGTCGTCGGGATCGTCACGGGTCAGCGCGAAATTATCCTCCAACACCGTTGCTGCCTCAGCGAAGCTCACTCCATGAACGCGCAGGTTTGCTCGCGCCTTGGGTAGATCCCATTCGAATCTTACGCTGATAGTGTATAGACAATTGTCCACCAACGCAAGTGGGACGTGGGATCTGACGCTTCCTCCAACCGGCGCACCGATTTTTGGCGCGTCCGGTTGAGCGGCTTCCCAGGTAGTGCCTACCGGGGGTGCAGTTCGATGATCCCAACTCGTCTCGCGTCTGATCCAGGTTTGTATTCCACGATCACCAACGTCGATTCCCAGCCTGCGATGCTGCACCTTATTTCATACTTCTCATGCTTCCCCTTAGGGATTTTCAAGAAGCAGAATGCACCATTTTCCGATCGTGCCCCATGGGAACACAGTGCGACGCATGAAAATATTTGGTCTGGGATTGGTGCCGGACCTGGAGAAATGGTTTTTTGCAAATGGATGATCTCAACTTGACCCTTCAAAACCGTAAAACCAGGGACACTCCCCTATTTAGTTTCTGTCGCGAAACTCGTTGTTTAACTCGAAAACCCGGTCCTGCGACTTGGACTTCGACTTGGACCTAGACCTGGACGTGGACGTGGACCTGGACAATCCTATTCGATTTAAGTTCTGCAAATGTGCTCTTTAGAAGAGTCCCGTTTGTTCTCGCCTCATCCATGTCCACGTCCACGTCGAGGTCCAGGTTTAGGTCCAGGTCCAAGTCCAGAACGGACAATTATGGAGTTTCGCGATAGAAACTATTTAGCGTTTGCCGATCGATCTGGGTCGTGCAACTTAAACCGGAGAATAGGTCCCTACTTTTTCCCAGTTTTTGCAGAGCCGCCCGCCAGGAACAGAGCGATGGAAAAGAAAAGGTCCGGCTCCAATTTACATTTTACTGAGCAGCTCATTGGCACCATCCCGCCATTGCGGTGCGCGGATTTCGCTTGCTCTACTGCCGCTGCCGCGATAGAAATACTCGAAAATCAAATAGAACCTGCGATCGGTAGGTGAACGATGCGCCGCCCGTGGCCCCCGTGGTGGATGTTGCTTCTGGGTGCAATGTTCCTCTTTTGCGCCGCAGTCATTTACTACGACAACTTTTTCGGTCCCGAAATGGGCTGGGTGCTGATGCCGGCGCAGAATTCGCCGGCCTCTGACTATCGCCGCGTCGCCTCGGTGGTGCCGGGATCAGGATCGGACCAGGCAGGTTTCCAGGTTGGCGATCTCGTGGCGCGACAAGACTTCCTCACCTTCGCGGAGAACGCACGCATAGGTGCCCGCTACGAATGGGAAGTCCAGCGTGGGGACCAACGCAAGGTCCTTTCATTTACCCTCAGACCGAGAACCCTGGATTTCTGGCTGCAGAGAGAAGGGATCAGATGCCTCCTCCTGCTCGTCGTTTCGACGCTCTATTTTGCGCTCGCTGCGGTCATCGTCCTTGCGAGGCCCCACGACATCGTGGCCCGCTGGGGCGCCCTGTTCCTTGCGCAGTTCGGCATCTTCGTGATCTGGCTGGCCTATCCTATGGGGAACGGCATGCCGGAGCACTGGGTCGTGATCCGAGGACTTCCTATCCCACTTGGGATCACCGTTCTCATAGCATTTTCTTTCGCAAACAGGTTCCCCGCAGGGGCGATTACCCTTCTTTACAGCTTTCCTCGCAAGCCCTTCCAACGAGGCTGGACCTGGACCCTCGTGTGGGTGCCAAGCCTGGTGACTCTCCCGCTCGACCTGCGCAACTGCTGGCTGCCCACCTATTCACCCACAATGGCAGATGCAATCCCGAGGTCGTGGCTCCTGCCGATCTATATACTCGGAGTGGGCTTCTCGGTCGCGGCGGTGCTGCTGCTGCTGCGGAACTACTTCCGACTCAAGGAAATCAACGACCGAAGGCGACTTCGGCTCATGGTGGTGGGTCTGGCCGGCGCCGTGTTGGCGGGCGTGCTCTTTATGGTCCAGACCATGCCTTGGCCTCACCTGGAGCGCCTCAGGGCCGGCCTCTTTCAGATTTCAGTCTCTTCTTCGGTTTTGGCGGTTCTGCTCTCGTTCCCCCCTGTGTGTACCGCTTATGCCATCCTGCGCCATAGGATGTTCGACATCCGGGTGATGGTGCGGCTCGGACTCCAGTACGCCGCCGCACGCGGGCTGCTGCTCTCCCTGGTTCCGGTCGTCGCCGTCGTCCTGGGTATCGACCTGCTGCAGCGCCGTAATCAGCCTCTGGTGGACATTCTAAGCGGGCGGGGCTGGATCTACGCCGCGCTGGGCCTGGGCGCGTTTCTCCTGCACAGGCGGCAGAAGCCCTGGCTGGAGGCGCTCGACCGGCGATTCTACCGCGAGCGCTACGATGCTCAGCGCATCCTGCGCTCGATCGTGGAAGACATCCGCGCGGCGGCGAGCTTCGAACAGGAGACGTCCCGCGTGGTGTCGCAGATTGAGACGGCCCTGCATCCGGAGTTTGCAGCGATTCTGGTGCGCGCGCCCGGCGAGAATGCGTACCGTGTGCTGGCCGCGCGCCCCGCCGCGCCCCCCGCGATACCGGCGGGCAGCATGCTGATGTCGCTGGTGCGCGTGCTCGGCAAGCCGGTCGAGATCACGCAGACGGAAAGCGGTTGGCTGAAGCAGCAGTTGCCACCGGAAGA
>Ga0315284_10009458_pt1 | contig 13895 bp, 10 predicted proteins | sample YL17G09_16_MG_FD_203696 | JGI IMG/M metagenome (GOLD analysis project Ga0315284, IMG submission 203696) | Sediment microbial communities from Yellowstone Lake, YNP, Wyoming, USA - YL17G09_16 | ecosystem: Environmental > Aquatic > Freshwater > Lake > Sediment | place: USA: Wyoming | collected... | reverse complement strand
CTACCGATCTCCCGACGCGTCCCCCCGTCGCAAAAGCCGCCGGGGCCCCCCTCCGCTACGGGGGCTTGAGGGCGGCCTAAGCGCCGCCCATACATTGTCACTTTATTTATTACGTTTGTATTAGTTATTTCGGTCGTCTTCCATCTCTCTTCATCGGCCGAAAAGGAACATACGGATGAAGGAAAAAAAAGACTTCCAATTCATCGTCCGCGAATACCGACCGGAGGATGAGGAGCAAATCCTGGGTCTTGTTCGAGAGCTGGAGGCCGAACTCGCCGAGAGGTTTCATTCCGTCAGCATCCAGTCTGGAGTCGACGACTACCGCAGCCGCTATCTGCGGCCCGGAAACAAGTACAAGACGTTCGTGGCGGTCGTCGACAAGAAGGTGGTCGGCTATCTCATGGGCTATCCCTCTCTGGGCGCTCCGGAGATCGATAATATGTACGATGTCCTTCCGATCTCTCCGGATTGGACGCCGCCCGAGTTTTATCTCCAAATCACATTCGTCTCCAAGCCGCACCGGAACCGGGGCATCTCCAAGGCGCTCCATCTGAAAATCATCGACTATGCCCTCCAGCAAGGGCATAAGGAAGTCTATGCCTGTATCGCCAAGTGGAATCTGCCCGAGATCAAGGTCATCAAATCACTGCAGTTCCATTTAAAGGACCTGGGCTACCGATACCGCCTGACGCTCAAGCTGTAAGTGAGCGGCCTCTACCAAGCTCTACCTTCGCCGTGCTTGTGGCAGAATTCACACACTCCCATCTCCTTTTTTGCGGCTGGGGACGATGAGCTTCAGCTTAAAAGAACCTTTCATTTTGTCGCCCTTGTCGAGCGGCCGGTCATCAGCTTTGTGATGTCCGGCGTAAAACAGGTCGCCTCCGCCCGTGTTGAAATCGGCCGCCAGAAAGCCGATGCGCTCCTTCTCCAAAAAGGCGCGGGAAGAGTGCCGGCCGTCCGACTGGAGCATGAGCCCATATCCTTTTTCGGACGTCAGGGCCATCCAGAAAATATTCTGCTTGGTCGAGCGAAAATCGGCGCTGCCCAGCTCGTTCATGTCGTCCTTCCAATAATGGCTAGGCGCCGCTCTGAATTTAAATTCGGCCCCCGGCACGACGGCCCGGGCTGTTCCTTCGGGCCGGCCGATGTGATTGTCCGGATAGACGGACCACTGCCCCCGCCTGGCCCATTTCAACGTCTGGAATTCCCTCGGCAGATAAAAAACCAGGCCGTACTGCCTGGGGTTGATCTTCGCTTGAGATAAAAACTCGTAAGCGAAGTCCGCCTGCCCGTTTCCGTTGATTTTGATTTGATACCATCCGGCGGCTTCCTTGTAGGTTCCCTTGACCAAAAACGCGACGGCGTCGGGTCCTTCTTTCACATCAACGCTTTCGGCGGCCCATCCGCTACACACGTCGTTCAGCGGCTTGATATCCAGGCTGTAATCCGTGACACACGGGCCGGTGGCTTGGCCGAGCAGCATGAAAACCGGGCCTCCGATCAACAGGGGATGACCGTCGACTTCGGCTTCGAGCAGCGCCCCGGTCTTTTTATCCAGCCTCCAACTGAAATTATTGCCTTGGACCGTGTAATCGTCGTTTGTCCGCAGGAGACGTATTGCGCCCGGTCCGGGCGTTTGAAAGGGAGGGCGCTCTGGGGCTTCCTCCCCGATCGATATTTTGAAGCTGTCGATGAGGAAGCCTCTGGGGCTTGTGAATTTCAGAAGCAGCTTTTTACCGTTGAGGCCGGCCGTTTTTGGCTGGATTTTCAGGATGCCGGCTGCCTGCGGCCGGAGATCCATGGAAGCCGTTCCCTTTTCGCTGTCGATCTCCCAATCGATGTTCAGCTCATTCAAGTTCGTAAAATCGTGGCGGTTGATGACCTGGAGCTGGATCGGCTCGCCCGGCGCCGGGACCTCGACTTTCTCGACGGGCACTTTCACGGGCGAGTAGGATTTTTTAATATGCCAGTATTCGGGTTTCTCGCGCCGCCAGCCGTCGATGATGCCCCATTCGCCGTAGCCGACGGCCTTTCCCGACGGAAGAAAGAAAATATCGTTGATGCCGGCCCAGATCGCGCCTCCCAAGCAGGCCGGCGTCGCCTCCATCTTCTCCCAAAACCGGCTAAAGCCCTTTCCGTACTCGTCTCTTACGCCAGGATCGGCGGCGAGCTCCTGCCGGTTGTAGCAGTTGATATGGCAGTATTCTCCAAACAGAATCGGCCGGGCGAACTTCATCACGTCATCGAACATCTGTTCGTTCGGGTAATGGTAGTTGGCGATGGGCATAGACTGGCTTCCGAAATTGTTATAGCCTCCGACGGCCTGGTCGTGAAATGTCTTGGGCCGGGTCGGGTCCAGTCCATCGGCGGCTTTTTTTGCTTCCACCCAATTGGGCCCCCAGGCCGATTCATTGGCCATCGACCAGATGATGATGCTGGGATGGTTCCGGTTGAATTCGATCATCTCCGATATAGCCCGCTTGATGACCGGAAAGATGCTTTTTGAGTGCGGATCGTTGGCCTGCCATTTGGAGTTGGCGCCGTGGCCGATCCAGACCAGGGGCGCTTCGCACTCGACAAACAGGCCGAACTCGTCGCAATAATCCAGGAATTCCTCGGCCGGAGGATAGTGAGATGTGCGGATGTAGTTGAGGTTGGCGTTCCTGAACAGCTCGGCGTCCCTGCGCCAGAGCTCGGCATTCAGGCTGCGGCCGAGGAGGGGATGGGTTTCATGGCGGTTGACGCCCCGGAGCTTGATGGGGGAGCCGTTGACAAACACCTGGTTTCCTGCCACTTCGATTTTCCTGAAGCCGAATCTCTGCCGGACGGTCTCGAGAACCCGGCCGCCGCCTTGGAGTTCGGCGGCGAGGACGTAGAGATGGGGATGTTCAGGGTCCCATTTTTTGGGGCCGGCGATCCTCGCCTCGAAGATCCGATCGGTCCGCTCGCCAGGGCCGAGATTGGGCAGCATCAGGCTGTCAGCTTCGAGAGGCAGGAGTTTTTGTTCCGGATCCGACACCTTGAACCGGATGAGGCTGTTCTCCATTTTTTGGCCGTCTTCATTGGTCACAGAGAAATGGATTTTTAGGCGGGCGTCATCGTAGCCTTCGTCCAGGTCCGTTTCGATTTTGAGGGAAGAAATGTTCAAGACGGGGAGAGCCATCAAGGTGATCTTGCGGGTGATTCCCCCGAACTGGTAGGCGGCATACTGAGTGCCGCTGGCCAGCTCGTCGGCCAGGGATTCGTTCTGGACGCCCAACGCCAGCGTGTTCTTTGCGCCGGGAGCGCAGAGTTTTGTGATGTCGAGCTCAAAAGCTGTAAAGCCGCCCTGGTGGGATCCGGCCGGGCGGCCGTTGACCCAGATTTTCGCATCACTCTGGACGCCGTCACAGCGCAGCTTGATCCGGCACTCCTTCCATTCCGCAGGGATCTCGATCGTCTTCAGATAGCCGGCGGCCGTATTGGGCGCCACCGAAAAGCCCTGCATGGTCCAATCTCCGGGGACTTGGATCTTTGCCCAGCCGGCGGCGCCTTTTTCCTGAAGCTCCCAGAAATTTCCGGACGGCCCGGGATTGAACAGCCATGTCCCGTTGAGAGAAATCAAATTCGTTCGCAGCGCTCCCACGGATGTCGGCCGTGGAGAATAGCGGATTTCTTGCTCAGGGCCTTCTGTCTGAGCCCCTGTGTCTCCTGGGCAAAGCAAGAGCCACGCTGAAATCCAAAGAAGCGCGAAGGCTTTCTTGATCATAGTCTACCTGCCATTTTTCCGAAACATACCAGAAATGAGGAACCGCGGCAAGTTTTCGGTCCAAGCGAGTCTTGCCTGGCCGGACGATTCCCCATATAATGCGGGAGTAAGAAACCGTTCGAGCAATGCGACATAAGGGAAAAACATACTGGCGGAAGAGAAGGGACAGGCTCTTAAAAGAACATGTGAAACTTCAAGGGAACATCCTGGATGTGGGCTGCGGATGGCGAAAATACGGAGGGGGCGCCGTGAGGCTCGATGTCAACCCCGATTGTCATCCGGACCTTGTCGCGGATATCCAGGGCCCTACCGGGCTTGAAGAGGCGAGTTTTGACACCGTCCTGGCTCTCGACGTGCTGGAGCATCTCCGCGATCCCCATCGGGCCGTCGAAGAGATCAAACGTCTCCTTAAACCCGGAGGCTTCCTCTATATCACCGTGCCCTTTTGCTTTCCCCGCCATGGCACCGAGTACTACCGGTTCAGCGACCTGGCCCTCAAAGATCTGCTCGAGGGCTTCGAAGTGGAGATTATCCCTGTCCGGAAGAGCAAAATCTGGAACATCATCTGGAATTATCATCCTCAGGATACGCTCGTGGAAGGCTATTTTGTCAGGGCCAGAAAAAAAATGACCAAGGAAGAATCCTAGGGGCCGAGGATGTCCGAGAAAAACTCCGTCACCCCGATGATGGAGCAGTATTTCCGGATCAAAAAGCAGCACCGGGACACGCTCCTTTTTTTCCGGCTGGGCGACTTTTATGAGATGTTTTATGAAGACGCCAAGATCGGCTCGGCCGTCCTTGAGATTGCTCTGACGTCGCGCCAAAAAGTCCCGATGTGCGGCGTCCCCTATCATGCCGTCAATCCCTATCTGGCCAAGCTTCTCAGGCGAGGCTACAAGGTCGCCGTCTGCGAGCAGGTTGAAGACCCGAAGACGGCCAAGGGTGTGGTTAAGCGGGAGGTTATCAAGGTCTTGACGCCGGGGACGGCCGTCGAGGTAGAGCTCGAAGCCGGCAAAGAAAACGTCTACATCGTTTCCGTCTCGAACAGCGAGGATGGCTGGGGACTGGCCCTGATCGACCTGACGTCCGGAGAGATGAAGGTCATGCAGAGGGAGGGGCAGGATTATAAAGCGCTATCGGATGAACTTTTTAAGACGTCCCCAAAGGAGCTGGTGTTTCCCGAAGGAGATGAAGAATGGCTGCGGCGGGCGCTTCAGAGGAGCGACCTGGATGCATTGCTCAAAAGCCCCGTCGAAGCCTGGGCCTTCGAATTCTCCCAGGCCAGAGACTACCTGATGGACCATTTCCGCGTCAAGTCCTTGGCCGGCTTTGGGATCGACAATAAAAACCTGGCCGTTTCTGCGGCGGGCGCTCTGCTCTATTATCTCAAGAAAGTCCGCAAGGATTCCCTGGCCCTGATTCGAAAAATTTCTTTTATCCATCCCTCCGACCAAATGGCTCTGGACGCGTCCACCATCCGGAACCTCGAGCTCGTAAAAAACCTCAGGGACGGTCGAGTCGAGAACTCCCTCCTCGGCGTGATCGATTACACTGTGACGCCGATGGGCGGCCGCCTGCTGCGGAGCCGGCTCCTTCAGCCCCTTCTCGATTGTCCGGAGATCGGCCGCCGCCTGGATGCCGTGGAGGAATCTCTCAAGGATACCATCACCCGCCAGGAACTGCGGGAAAGCCTAAAAGGCATCCTGGACCTGGAGAGGCTGGCGGGGAAGATTTCTCTGGCCGCGGCCCACCCGCGCGACCTTGTCGCCCTCAAGAAATCCCTCCTTCCTTTGCCCAAGATATTTTCTCTGCTCGAGCCCTTCCAGAGCTCGATCTTCAACGACATGCGCGGCCGTTGGGACAATGCCCGGGACATTGTCGAGCTTTTGGACAGGGCCATTCTTGATGAGCCGGCCTTTCTCCTGACCGAGGGCGGCATCATCAAGGATGGTTTCCATCCGGAACTGGATGACCTGAAGGAGATCAGCCGCTCCGGCAAGTCTTTTATCGCTCTCCTCGAAAAAAAAGAACGCGAACGCACCGGCATTTCTTCACTCAAAGTCCGCTACAACAAAATCTTCGGCTATTACATCGAGGTGACGAAGCGGAATCTGCCCCAAGTTCCCGCGGATTACATCCGAAAACAGACCCTGGTGAGCTCCGAAAGGTTTCTGACGCCCGAGCTCGAGGAATATGAGGAAAAAGTCCTCCGCGCCGAGGAACGGATCGGCGAGCTCGAGGTTAAGCTTTTTAATGATGTCCGCGAGAAGATCGCCGCCGAAACGGCCAGGCTCCAGAAAATCGCTTCCGATATCGCCGCGCTGGATGTCCATTCGTCCTTGGGCGAGCTCGCCGCCCGGCGGAATTATTTCCGGCCCGACGTCAACGCCGGCGAAATCATGAAAATAAAAAACGGAAGGCATCCGGTCATAGAAATCGCCAACGCCGAGCCTTTCATTCCCAACGATACGTACCTGGATAGGGATGAGGACCAGATCCTGATCATTACCGGCCCCAACATGGGGGGCAAATCCACCTACCTCCGCCAGGTGGCCCTGATCTGCATTCTGGCCCAGATGGGGTCGTTCGTTCCCGCCCAGGAGTGCCTGATCGGCGCCGTCGACCGGATATTCACCCGGATCGGGGCGATGGATTTTCTCAGCGTCGGCCAGTCCACGTTCATGGTCGAGATGCTGGAAACGGCGAACATCCTGAACAACGCGACACCGAGGAGCCTGATCTTGCTGGACGAGGTCGGGCGCGGCACCAGCACCTTTGACGGCCTGAGCATCGCTTGGGCGGTGGCCGAATACCTCCATGAGAATGTCGAGATCCGGGCCAAGACCTTGTTCGCCACCCATTACCATGAACTGACCGAGCTCGCCCTCACCCTCAAAAGAATCAAGAACTATCATGTGGCGGTCAAAGAATGGAAAGAGGAAGTGGTCTTTTTAAGGAAGATCATCGCCGGGCCTTCCGACCAGAGCTACGGCATTCACGTGGCCAAGCTGGCCGGCATTCCACGGGACGTTGTCGTCCGGGCTCGGGAGATCCTGTTCAACCTGGAAAAACAGGAGTTGGACGAGACGGGGCTGCCGCGGATCGCCCGCACTTCCAAGAAGCGCGATAAGAGCCAGCTGCTCCTTTTCCAAAAGGACCGGGAGCAGGAGATCCTCCGGGAAATGAAAGACGAGCTCGCCTCCTGCGATGTCGCCTCGTTAACCCCCCTGGCCGCCCTGAACCTTCTCAGCCGGCTGGTCGAAAAGCTCCGTCAATAATTATCGGATTCGTCTTCGACTTTGTAGCCCTCTTCCTCTTCCTCTTCTTCCTCCTCCTCGTAGTCCTCATCGAAGTCGCGCTCCTCTTCGAAGGGGGCCTCGCCGTCTTCTTCTTTCCGCTGCTCGATGCCGGCTTCGAACTCGTCCTTGTCCTCGAAGCGGCGCAGACAATTGGCCGTCGAGTCGCTGTAGACGAGCTCCAGATAGTCTTCCTCGATCTTGCAGAACACAGACATGCTGTGGCCTGTCTGCAGGTTGCCGACCGTCTCGACGACTTCCGCTTTTTTTTTGAGCGCGTCGAGCGTCAGCCAGCTAGAAATTTCGAGTTCTTCCATGCTCCTATCTACAAGGAATTAAATATCCATTTTTTCTCAATTGTCAAGAGGGAAGGGGGAAAAGTTAGCATCTCCATTTCCATGAAAAAGTCTATGATGGGTGGCGCGGATGCTGCCCCGCAACCCCCGAAGCGCCTGAGTCGTGGGTAAGAAGAAGCATGATAGAAGATTTTCAATTAGCAATATTAAACCCCCTACCCCCTTGACCAATCAAGGGAGCTCTAAAAGGTCGAAGGGCGTTAGGGGCACGTCCGTGACAGGACCCATCGGACTTTTCATGGAAATGGAGATGCGTTCGGGAGAGGAGTTCCCCCGGCTTAAGACTTGACAACTTTGACAGGAATACTTATCTATTTACTTGCCTTTTTAAGGAGACCAGTTATGCGATGGGATAAATTCACCGTGATGTCGCAGGAGGCCGTCCAGATGGCCCAGTCCAAGGCGGAGGAGCTGGGGCACCAGCAAGTCCAGCCCGAACATCTCCTTTGGAGTTTCATCACCCAGGAGGAGAATATCGTCGGCTCGCTGCTGGCCAAAATCGGCGCCAACAGGTCGAAAATCTTGGAAGAACTGAAAACGTCGCTCCAAAAGATGCCGAAAGTGCAGGGCGTGGAAGTCTATCTCTCTTCGGCCCTGCGCCGGATCATGAGCGATGCCCAGAAGGAGGCCGATAAGCTCAAGGACGAGTATATCTCGACGGAACATCTGTTTCTGGCCATGCTCAAAGACAATTCCACCGAGGCAGGCCGGATTTTGGGGAAAAACGGCGTCACGGAAGAAGCCGTCCTTGAGGCGCTGAAAGCCGTCCGGGGAACCCAGCGGATCACCGACCCCCAGCCCGAGGCCAAGTACCAGGTCCTCCAGAAATACACCCGTGATTTTACCGACCTGGCCCGGCAGGGCAAGCTCGACCCTGTCATCGGGCGCGAGGATGAGATCCGGCGGGTCATCCAGGTCCTGTCCCGCCGGACAAAAAATAATCCCGTTCTCGTCGGCGAGGCGGGCGTGGGAAAAACGGCCATCGTCGAAGGATTGGCTCAGCGGATCGCCAACGGCGATGTCCCCCAGCCGCTCAAAAACAAGCGGCTGGCCGTTCTGGATATCGGGTCGCTTGTGGCCGGCACGAAGTACAGGGGAGAATTCGAAGACCGGCTGAAAGCCATCCTCAAGGAGATCAAGGAGTCCGATGGAGAGATCATCCTCTTCATCGATGAGCTGCATACCATCATCGGCGCGGGCGCGGCGGAGGGCGCCGTGGACGCGTCCAATATGCTGAAGCCGCCGCTGGCCAGGGGAGAGCTTCGCTGCATCGGCGCCACGACGCTGAACGAGTATCAGAAGCACATCGAAAAAGATGCGGCCCTCGAAAGACGCTTCCAGCAGGTCTATGTCGGCGAGCCTTCGGTCGAAGACACCATCTCGATCCTGAGGGGACTGAAGGAGAAATACGAGATCCACCACGGCGTCAGGATCAAGGACTTGGCGCTGGTGGCCGCCGCGACCCTCTCCAACCGCTATATCACCGGCCGCTACCTGCCCGACAAGGCCATTGATTTGATCGATGAAGCGGCTTCCCGAATCCGGATCGAGATCGACAGCCTCCCCGATGAGATCGACGAGTTCGAGCGCAGGATCCTTCAGATCGAGATCGAGCGACAGGCCCTCAAAAAGGAAAAGGACCGGAGCTCGAAGGAGAAGCTCGAGAAGCTCAGCAAGGAGCTGGCCGACCTGAAGGAGAAAAGCGGCGGGCTGAAGGCCCAATGGCAAAAGGAAAAAGAGCTGATCGACGCCGCCAAAAAACTCAAGGAACGGCAGGATGCGTTGAAGATCGAAGAGCAGAATGCCGAGCGGCGCGGCGAGCTGGAAAAGGTCGCCGAAATCCGCTACGGAAAATTGATCGAGGCGGGGAAGGAGTTGGAAAGGCTGAGCAGCGAACTGGCGGAGATCCAAAAGACAAAGAAGATGCTCAAGGAAGAGGTCGACGAGGAGGATGTGGCCGAAGTGATCTCGAAATGGACGGGCATCCCTGTCTCGAAGATGCTCGAAGGCGACGTGGAACGACTGATCAAAATGGAGTCCAACCTGGCCAAGCGCGTCGTCGGCCAAGATCACGCCCTGCGGGCCGTTTCCGACACGATCCGGAGGGCCAGGGTGGGGATCCAGGACGCCTCACGGCCGCTCGGGTCGTTCATCTTTATGGGGCCGACGGGCGTGGGAAAGACCGAACTGGCCCGGGCGCTCGCCGAGTTTCTCTTTGATTCGGAAAAATCCATGGTCAGGCTGGACATGTCCGAATACATGGAAAAGCACACGGTCTCCCGTCTGATCGGGGCGCCCCCGGGCTACGTGGGATATGAAGAGGGCGGCCAGCTCACGGAAGCGATCAAGCGGCGCCCGTACTCCATCATTCTCCTGGATGAGATCGAAAAAGCCCATCCCGACGTTTTCAACATCCTGCTCCAGATCCTGGACGACGGCCGGCTGACCGACGGGAAAGGCCGGACCATCGATTTCAAGAACTCGCTGATCATCATGACCTCCAACCTGGGCAGCCAGGTCATCAAGGAGTTCGGCCAGGATTATGAGGTGATGGAACGGGAAGTGAAGAAGATCCTGGAGAGCCATTTCCGGCCCGAATTCCTCAACCGCATCGATGAAGTCGTCATCTTTAAATCGCTGTCCAAAGCCTCCATTCTCAAGATCGTGGATCTGCAGATCGACCTGCTGAGGAAGAGGCTCGAAGAGCGGAAAATCGGGGTCGACATCAGTCGGAGGGCTATGGATCTGCTGGCGGACAAGGGATATGACCCGATCTACGGGGCCAGGCCTCTCAAAAGGACCATCCAGCAAGACATCCAGAATCCGCTGGCCATGAAAATATTGTCCGGAGAATTCAAGGACGGAGATACCGTCAAGATCGATGCGGACTCCAAGGGTGATTTTCTTTTTTCCAAATAAGCGCCGGAAATGCGGCCGCGCCTGCGACGGCCGGAACGAAGAATTTGACAAGTCGGCGAAAATCCTGTAAACAAAAGTAATCACTCATATGCAGGAAGGAGGTCAAAATGAAAAAATTTGTAACGGGCCTTTTAGCCGTTGCCCTGCTCAGCACTCTGTCTCTCGCCAACGGATTGAACCTCAACAGCCTCGGCTCGCGCGCCTTGGCCATGGGAGGGGCGTTTGTCGGCCTGGCTGATGATTTCAGCGCCATCTACTGGAATCCCGCCGGATTGGCCAGTTTCAAGACGAAATCCTTCGGGTTTTACGGAACGGATATCATTCCCTCGAGCACCTACAAATTGATCGTCCCCCCGCCCTTTGGACCGGGCCAGGTGATTGATGCAAAATCAAAGACCAAGCATTATCTGGGAGGCATGGCGGCTTATATCCATCCGATCACGGAAAACGTGGTCGCCGCGATCGGGATCTATACTCCGTCAGGCCTTGGATCAAATTGGCCCGGCGAGCAACTGGCCTTTATCTCCGGCAATGTGGCCACGATCGAATGGTCGAGCAAGGTCGGGTTGTTCACGATTGCCCCCACGTTGGCCGTCAAGGTCAACGACATGCTCTCCCTCGGTGCCTCCATCAACGTTAATTATGGAATATTTGACATCAGTATGTATGCGGGCAAAACTATGCTTCCCGCTCCCTACTCCATAGAATTCGACCTCGGCCAATATGAAGAAAGCGAGACCGGATGGGGATTAGGAGCCACCTTCGGCGTACTCTTCAAGCCCCATGAAATGTTCAGCCTGGGAGCCACCTTCCGGACGGCCAGCACGGTAAAGTTCAGCGGCGAAGCGAAGATGTCGAACTTGGTCCTGATCGGTCAGCCCGGAAGCTCGGAAATGGAACGGAATGTCACTTGGCCGGAGTGGCTGGCCGTCGGCGCCGCCTTCTACCCCATAGACAACCTGACCATTACGGCGGATATGCAGTATACCCATTGGAAAAGGATCGATGTGATCAAAACCGATTATACAAATTCAATCTGGAACTTGTTGATGACGGCCGGCAGCAAGGACACCATGCCCATGTACTGGCAGGATGCCACCCAGATCCGCTTTGGCGCAGAATATAAAGCCAGTGAGTCGTTGGCCTTCAGGGCCGGATATTATATCGATCCTTCGCCGGCGCCGGACAAGACGATGAATCTCCTGCTTCCCAACTATGATTTCAACGTGTTGACACTGGGGCTCGGCTACAACCTGAACGGGCTCCAGATCGATCTGGGCTTCGAGTATCTGATGGGCAAGGAAAGGAGCATTGATTTCGCGAAGACGTTGAACAGTCCGCTGAACCCGTTTTTTAACAAGGAATTTGAGGACGCGATGCCCGGCACCTACAATATGAAGATCATCGCCCCAAACATCTCCATCAGCTACAAGTTCTAGGCGGATAGACAGAACGAACGTCTTTTAGAGGGATCTTACCAAAAAACGAAGCGCGTAAATTTCCTCATTCCTCTTTTGCCAAAGGGGGAGGAAGGATTGTTTTTACGTGCCGCGGGTGTCCTGATTAGGACAATTAGCCATGGAAAGGCAAGGCTTCCTTCCTGTCTAAGGCTCTTTGTTTTTTGAGCGATAAAATGAGAATCCGCAAAGCCCTGATTCCGGCCGCCGGCTTGGGCACGAGGTTTCTTCCCGCCACCAAAGCCCTGCCCAAAGAAATGCTCGCCGTCATCGACAAGCCCGTGATCCAATATGCCGTCGAGGAGGCGGCCGGCTCCGGGATCGAGAGCATCGGCATCATCACCAGCCGCCGGAAAGCCATCATCGAGGAGCATTTTCGCCCTTTTCCGGAATTGGAGGGCGTTTTGAGGGAGAAAGGCAAATCCGAGTTATTAAAAGAGGTGGAGGGAATCCCCCGCCTGGCCGTACTGTCGTTCATCCTTCAACCCGAGCCGCTGGGGCTCGGGCATGCCGTTCTCATGGGAGAAGAATTCGCCGGGGGCGAGCCGTTTGCCGTCCTCAATCCTGATACGCTCTACGATTGCCCGATCCCCTGCCTAAAGCAGCTCATGGATGTTTATGAGGAGAAAAGAACGCCCGTCATCGTTCTTGGCAGGATCGATGCGGAAGGAACAAAAAAATACGGCGTGGTCAAAGCCCGCCAGGTTTCCGACCGGGTGTTCCAGGTTTTAGATGTGGCGGAAAAGCCGGGGCCTGAGAAGGCCTTTTCTGATTTGGCCGTCCTAGGGCGCTATATTTTCGAGACAGATATTTTTGCAATTCTCCGAAAGATCCCGCCCGGCCGGAGCGGCGAGATTCAACTCACGGACGCCATAAAAAGCCTGATCGAAACCCAGGCCGTTTATGGCGTGCTTTTTGAGGGCCGCCGGTATGATGCCGGAGACAAGTTCGGCTACATCGAGGCCACCATCAACTTCGCCCTCAAACGGCCCGAATTCCGCTCCCGCCTCAAGGGACTATGGAAGTCCCTGGATTTGAGAGAAGAATGAGTATCCGGGGTCAAACCTACTCGTTACGCACAATCAGGCGTACAAAATTCGGGGACAGGTACTTAATTTCCGAATTAAGTAGGGTCTGCTAAAAATCGCCATTACTTTCCGTAAGGTCTTGATTTTAATATATTTCTATGTTATATTGGTAATTACTCAATAACTTGTGGCGGGATTCGCTATTTGGCCCGAAGTAACTTCTTATGGAAGTCGGAAACTTTCCTGATTTGTTTCTTTAGCTTCTTGTAGTTCGCGTTCCAAAGCTCCGCGTCTTCGAGGTGAGCGACGGGAATATACAACGCTTTCGTCTTCTTGTTCTCTTTCCAAGTCAGATACGTCGACGGGTGTTTTTTCGTCGGGTCTTTCCGGCACCGGCAATTCGGATTGCCGCACGGGCGAGCCACCGTTGACAGCGATCCTTCGATGAACGGCCCGACTTGAGACAACGATTCGATCAACTTTTTTTGTTTTTCCTGAAGATTTTCCTTGACTTTTATCATGATCTACTGTATATTTACATTGTGAAGAGGGCAAGACCAAATCCCGGCCTCACTACCCCCATTCTAGGCTTTTCCCGGGAGACTTTGCAAGCCCTCGACCGCGAATCCTTGATCCAAATCGTCCTCAACCTCCAAGAAGAAATCCACGATCATCGGATCGCCCTTCAGGAGCTGAAGGATGAACTCCGCCGGCTCAGGGGCGAAAAAGGACGACCTCGTCTTAACCCGGCCGTCCCGGACGAGGCTTCCAAAGAACAATCAAAACGCCGGACCGCTCAGGGGCGCAAGTCCGGAAAGATCATCACCGTGACCCGAAGAGAACGGTTGGCCGTCGACCAGCGGATTTTGCCCAATGACGCGGTCTTTAAGGGAACCCGAAAGATCCTCATCCAGGATATCAAGATCCTGACGGATAATGTCGAGTTCGAGATCGAACGCTTCTACTTGTAGGCGGCAGTAAAAAGGATACCAAAAAGGGCAATCGTGGAGTCGGAAGGGATAAGGCGGAAGTTCTGAAGCGGTCGTGGGTTTTTTCTTCTCTCATTTCTTGAGATCATCCTTTACAATGGC
>Ga0315284_10009454_pt1 | contig 13899 bp, 10 predicted proteins | sample YL17G09_16_MG_FD_203696 | JGI IMG/M metagenome (GOLD analysis project Ga0315284, IMG submission 203696) | Sediment microbial communities from Yellowstone Lake, YNP, Wyoming, USA - YL17G09_16 | ecosystem: Environmental > Aquatic > Freshwater > Lake > Sediment | place: USA: Wyoming | collected... | reverse complement strand
TATCAAAATTCTTAAAAGTTGCCGCTTCTTTTTTCATGGTATGGTCTGTTGCCGAAATCGTAGTATTAAAAACGGGAGGGTGGTATTTTGCGGGAGAATATATTGGCACCGTACACGTCTTTGGAGTCACATTCCCGTTTGAAGAGTTATTCTTCTGGATGATGTTCTACGCTGCGTCAATAGTTGCTTACTATGAAAGAGTTATTGACGATGAAAGATAATTTTGATTATGCAAACCGACCGAGACGGGTCACGTAGTTTCCTATTCGGAGATAAAATAGGTTCGAACGTCCTCCATGGTGGCCCACCTAAAAAACACCCTGCTCGGGGCGTTTTTTATGAATAACTACTTATGAAATTTCTTAGTAATCTTTACTATCAACCAACCGGAAAAAATTCCTATTAAAGCGCCGGCTAAAATATCCGATGGCCAGTGAATGCCGGAAAAAACTCGGGAAATTGAAATTAAGAAGCTGGCAACAAAAAATAGAATGCCGGCCCCCCACCAAAATTTTGGTCGGAGGTAAACTTTTTTTAGATAGAGAAAAACGACCGTTGCTATTGCGAAATAGAAAGCGGCGTGGCCCGAAGGAAAAGAGGGTTCGGCTGGGTTGTAACTAAAAAGCAAATTTATATGATTTTGAACGAATGGACGGGGACGGAACCAAAGCCAGCGGATAATATTGGTAAGAACAAATCTAGAGAGAATGGCTGCCGCAAACGCCTGAACCACCATTGGCCAATACTTTTTAAGATTTTTGACCAAAAATAAAAGTAGAGAAAAAATCAAAAAATACTCAAAATATCTGGCGAAAAAAATAGCCAAGCCGTCCAAGCAGACAGATTTTCCGGCAAATTGGTTGATTTGTTGAAAAAGATAAGAATCAACGTTCATTTTTGGAAAGAGTTATTAAATTTTTCAGCAAGCAGGCCACGGTCATCGGTCCCACGCCGCCGGGAACAGGAGTTAAAAAACTTGCCTTTCTTGGAACTGATTTAAAATCAATATCGCCAACAAGCTTTCCATTTTTCATGGCGGTGCCGGCATCAATTACCACAGCTCCCTTTTTAATCATATTTCCTTTGATTAAATTCGGCGAACCTGCTCCAGAAATTAAAATATCGGCTTTTTTGGTAAAAAAGGAGGTGTCTTTGGTGAACTCATTTGAGGCGGAAACGGTCGCTTTCTCTTTCAAAAGTTGAATAGCCAAAGGAAGACCGACTAATCTCCCCGTTCCCAAAATCGTAACGTCTTTTCCCGATATTTTTATTTTGTAATTTTTCAAAAGTTCTAAAATTCCCTCAACAGTCGGCGGCAAGATTTTAAGAGTTCCCTGATAAAATTTTCCTAAACTTTTTTCAGACAAAACATTAATGTCTTTTTCTCCTGTAATTAAATTGAAAAGTTCCTCGGGTGAAAACTTTTTAGGTAAAGGCAGTTGAATAACTACTCCGTGATTTTGTGGATTTTTGACGATTTTATCAATCTCTTTTTTCAATCCTTGAGGATTGATTTTTGCCGAAAATTTAAACAATTTGAAATCGATACCAACTTTTTCCGTTATTTTTTCTATTTGATGAATGAAAATTCTGGAAATCGGATTTTCCCCGACTAAAATTACCGCCAATGTCAGTTTCAAACGGCGATTTTTAATTTCTCTCTTAAGATTATCTAAAATTCTATCTGCTAATTTTTTGCCATCTAAAATTTTAGTCATATTATATTGATATCTTATCTTATTTAACACTTTAAATCAAAAAAGAACGGGCGTCTGCGAAGCAGACGCCCTATTTTAAGTTAGGCAAAATTTTGCTTTTAACGGCACTGTAAATCAGCGACATAATGCTGTTTTTATTAGAATCCGACTACCTCGATTTTGTCCAGTTTCCCTTTTTCTATAATTTCAAAAATCTCAGTGACCTTTTCCAGCCATAATCTCTTCTTTTCCACTCTGTCTTTTGAGGTAAGCAGAAAGAGCTTGTCATAGCCATTGTAGGCTGCCAGGAGTTTTACGTCGCCATTCACATGGCATAACACAGTTGCTATGTCGTCTACGGGAATCACGGCTCGAGCGTTAATCCCTCTCTCATCAAGCATGTCTTGGATAATCGCCTGGTTATTCTCCAAAATGTCTCTGGCTAACTGCCTCTCTTCCAACGTTTGAGTCACTCTCCCCATTGGGCCAAACTTGATTTCGAACCCCCTCTCTCTAAAAGCTTTGTTGATTTGTTCTCCTCCGCCGATACAAACTACAACGTAATATTTACTTCCCAGTCCCCTCAACCATTCGAGCACCTCATCTTCTTCCAATAAGTTACCCGATACCTTAACAAATACGCTCGATTTTGCCATATAACCACCTCCCTTTCCTTATTTTTATTTAAAAATTCAAAATAAAAAGGAGCCACCCTCCTTTGTCCTTCTTTTTTAAAACTATCTGAAAAAGACAAATCAGTCAAGTAAAAACATCGTTATGGTATGGGAAATTTTTGGCAGAATTTTTTAATTTCGGCTCTAACCATTGAGGCGGACTTTGGATTAGAAATTACTTCGTTGAGCCAAAAGGCAATTTTTTTCATTTCTTTCTCTTTCATCCCTCGCGTGGTCAGAGCTGGCGTTCCCAATCTGATTCCAGAAGGGTCAAAAGGCGGTCGTGGGTCGTAAGGAACGGTATTTTTGTTCAAAACTATCCCGGCTTTTTCCAGTAAAATTTGGGCGTCTTTGCCAGAAATTTTTTTATTGGTCAAATCAACCAAAATTAGATGATTATCAGTCCCGCCGGAAATCAGTTTAAAATTGTATTTTTCCAATCCCTCGGCTAAGTCCTTGGCGTTTTTAACAATCTGGCCAGCGTATTTTTTAAACTGAGGATTCATCGCTTCTTTCAAGGCCACGCCAATTGCACAAATGGTATGATTATGAGGACCACCCTGGAGTCCTGGAAAAACTTTGGGAAAAATTTTCTCTCTTAATTTCTCACGACAGATAATTACAGCTCCTCTAGGGCCCCGCAAGGTTTTATGAGTTGTGGTCATCACGACATCTGCAAAAGGAAAAGGGCTTGGGTGGACTTTTCCGACAATTAAGCCCGCTATATGAGAAATGTCTGCTAAAAGATAAGCCCTAACTTTTTTTGAGATTTCGCCGAATTTTTTAAAGTCAATTTTTCTCGGATAGGCGGTGAAGCCACAGATAATCAATTTTGGCTTTTCTTTTTTGGCAATTCTCTCAATTTCTTTGTAATTTAGAAGGTGGGTCTTTTTATCTAAATAATAATGAATCACCTTAAAATCTATTCCAGAAAGAGAAACCGGTGCGCCGTGGGTTAAATGGCCGCCGTGAGAGAGGGGTAAAGATAAAATTTTATCGCCGGTTTTCAAAAGTCCTCTTAAGATAGCGTAATTTGCCGGACTGCCCGAATACGGCTGAACATTGACCGCCCAATTTTTACTTAGGCCAAAAACTTTTCTGGCTCTTTCCTCTGCTAAAGTTTCTATTTTATCAATAAACTCCTGGCCAGCGTAATATCTTTTATATGGTCTACCTTCGGAATATTTAGAAACAAATAAAGTACTTAAAGCTTCTCTAACGGCTTTAGAGGGATAATTTTCCGAAGCAATTAAATTTAAAGTTTCTTGATGCCGTTTTCTCTCGCTTTCAATCAGTTTTTTTATTTGCGGATCTATTTTTTGAGGCACAGTTTTTTATTTTCTTAAGATTTTTATTTTTTCTCCAGTTAAATCAATAACTGTTGAAGGACGGCTTTTTTTCAAGTCCCCGGCGTCAATTATTAAATCGGGCTGCCCCCCATTATTATTTCTGGCAGGGGGTTGATTTTCGAATTGAGAAATTATTTCTTTTATTTTTATTGAAGCGGGCTTTCCCGAGATATTGGCAGAAGTTCCGGTTAGGGGATGGTTTAATTTTTTAAGCAAAATATTTAAAAATCTGTAATTAGGAATTCTCAAAGCAATTGTTTTTTCATCAACTCCATATAACTTTATTTTATTTTTCTTCCTCTTTAAAACTGCCGTCACTTTGCCCGGCCAAACTGATTTTAAAAATTTCTCTTGTTCTTTGCCAATCCAGACAAATCTTTTTGCTGTTTTTATATTCTTAACAAAAATTGGAATTGGCTTTTTAAACGGCCTCTTTTTTATTTTAAATAACTTTCCCACTGCTTTTTTATTTGCGGCATCAGCGACCAAGCCATAAACTGTATCAGTAGGTAAGGCTAAAATCTCTCCTCTCTTGATAGATTCTACAACTTTTTGAATCAAAAAATTAAATTTTTGAACTGAGAATTCCAAAACCTGGGGAGTTTTTAAACCAATAAAGCCAGCAAATCTCGGATTCCTTTCTGAATAAATTTTAGGATTCTCTTTTTCTTTTCTGGCTGAAAAATATTTTTTAAAATGATAAAAAGTGCAAACCTGGCAGTCTTCAATATTTTTTCTTTTTATTCCTGAATCTAAGAGTTCGTCAAAAGATAATTTGGTTAAGTCAAAATATATCTTTTTATTTTTAGAGATGAAATACTTTTTAAATTTAGTATTTTTTAAATTTTGATAGGTCTGTTTTTCTAACCAATAATGGCATTTTCTGATATGGGGACCTATTGCCACTAAAATTTCTTCTGGTTGGCTGTGAAAACTCAAAACCATTTTTGAAATGGTTCTTCTAACAATACCCTTAATGAGAGAACTCCTTGAGCCATGCAAAGCAGCTACGGCTTTATTTTTCTGGTCAAAAAGTAAAATAGGGACACAATCGGCTGAAACAATTGCCAAAATCTGGCCCGGGATATCGGAAATTAAACCATCTGCTCCTTTTATAGTTCTGCCCGAATCTGCATCTTTGCAAATATTAATCATTGAACCGAAAACCTGTTCTGTCCAGATTAAATTTTTAATGTTTGTTTTACAATCTAATGATTTTAAAAATTTTATTGCGTTTTTATCTCCTCTTTTACCAACCATTGAACCAAATTTGGATTCAGAAATTCCCTGAACGATATTTCTGTTTTTAAAAATTTTAAATTGCATTATTTACCAAGCCCACAAAGTGGGCGCAGATATTTAATTACTTTTTGGTATTTTGAATAACAAATTTTGTTATCTTTAATGTTTTCTGTGACCAAACAATGGGGACCGATGACGGAATTGGAACCGATTAAGATCCCCGGCATTATTGAAACATTCACTCCTGTTTTTGCTCCTTTGCCAAAAACTGCGCCGAATTTTCTTCTCTGGGTATCAATCGGTTTTTCTTTAACCACCGATTGCACATTTTTTCCATCAAATCTTAAATTAGCCAAAATCGTGCCTGCTCCTAAATTACAATTTTCTCCGATGATTGAATCTGCTACATAGTTTAAATGAGAAATATGGGAATTCATGGCAATGATTGAGTTTTTAATTTCAACTCCTTGGCCAACCGTGCAATTGTCATCAATAGAACTGAAAGGTCTTATAAAGCAATTGGGGCCGAGCTGACAATTTTTTCCGATATAAACAGGTCCCTCAATATAAGTTCCGCTTTTAATAATTGTTCCCCGTTCAATAACGACGAGACCTTTAATATGGCAATTTTTCTCCACTTTTCCTCGAACCTTAGGTTTAATATCTTTCAATAAATTTTCATTAATATTAAGCAAATCCCAGACAAAATTTAAAGGAACCCAGTTTCCTGCTTTAAAAAAATATAATTTTGTTTTTTTGATTAAATTCCTAATATAGTCAGTTATTTCATATTCTCTTCTGGAAGATTTCTCAATTTTTTCCGCTAAAATTAATTTCGGAATGAAATAACAGCCGGCATTAACCAGATTGCCGGAAAATTTCTCCGGTTTTTCGATAATTCCTCTAACGAAACTCTTTTCTACAATAACTGCTCCGAAGGTTACGGGATTGGCAACTTCTTTAAGCAAAATCGACGGAAACTTGGACAGACATTTTTGAATGTCTATTGTTTGATAATAATCGTCACCATTTAAAACCAAAAATCTTTCTTTTAAATAACTTTCAGCCGATTTTAAGGCATGACCAGTACCGAGCGGAGTTTTTTGTAAAACATATTTTATTTTTAGATTAGAAGGTAATTTATAATGCTTTAATTCGTTTTCAACATCTCTTTTAGGATTTTGGACGATAATAATTTCTATAATGCCGGCTTTTTTTAAGTTCTCAAGTGTATAACAAATCAAAGGTTGGCCCATTATTTTAAAAAGAGATTTGTGTTTTTTATTTAAAGGCCAGAAGCGAGAACTCTCGCCGGCGGCTAAAATAATTGCCTGCATAGTGATAATACCGAGCTAGGTCGCGGCACGCGCGAATTTAAATGTCGCCTTCAGAGACCGCGCTAACACCGCTCCTTAACAACCCTCTGTTTTTAATATTTTCCTATACGGGAGAACCGGAAGGTTCTAGGTCGGGAGTTTCCGCTTCGCGGAGAACTCTCGCGACCCGTCCCGACCCCTCTCCGATGTGGGATGGTTATTGCTATAAAAGCGATAATACAATTTTAACTAATTTTTGGGGGTCATGAATTATGTCGTCTGATTTAATTAAAAGATCAGTGCCAATAAACCCCGCACCAGAAACTGCGTTTCGGTACGGGGCAGGTTTTTTATCAAAACGTACCAGATCTAATAATTCAGGATGTTTCTTTTTGAAAGCTTTTAATCTTTTTGGCGAGGGGGTTTCTGTATTGTAGATTACATAATCTAATACCCGAGCTTTAGCGAAGGGTGAAGATGAAGATTTATCTTCATCGCCCTTTTGGCCTAAAAATTTTTCTATTTCCCTGGTAAAATCCGAAGCGGTAAAATTATTGGTTTCGCCATATTTGGTCATTAAGTTACAGATATAAACTTTTTTGGCTTTGCTTTTCCTGATGGCTTGAGGGATGCCATAGGTTAATAAAATTTGAGCCAAAGAAGAATACAAATCGCCCGGGCCGATAATTATTAAGTCAGCCTTTTTGATTGCCTCTATAGCTTTGGGGTAAGCCTTGGCTCTAGGTTTTAAAAAGACTCTTTTAATCCTTAAGTTTCCGTTATGTTTCGGGATATCAATATTCGTCTCGCCGCTGATTATTTTCCCGTTTTCTAAAACGGCGCAGAGATTTGCTTTATCAAGGGTTGATGGCAAAACCTCGTGTTTTACATTTAAAATTCTGCTCACTTCTTTAATGGTTTTTTCATAATCGTTGGTTGTCAACTCAAGCGCTGTGATAAAAAGGTTGGCAAAATTATGATCTTTAAGGTCCCCTGCTTGAAAACGGAAATTAAAAAGGTCCTCAATTATCGGAGAAGTATTAGCCAAAGCAAGAAAGGCTCTTCTGATATCGCCCGGGGAAGCAATTTTGTAATCTTTTCTTAACCTTCCGGCCGACCCTCCCGAATCCAACATGGCGCATATAACTGAAATCTTTACCGGATATTTTTTCAACCCAACCAAAACGGCTCGCGGCATCGCATTTCCTCCGCCCACACAAACAATATGTTTTTTCTTCATATCTTGGCTAAATTAAAGGCTTTGAGATTCAGTTCCAAAAATTTTTCTGGAATTATTTTTTTAAGGGCTTTTAGGATTGATTCAGGTTTCAAGGGAATTAAATTTTTGAAAGTGGCGAAACTTATCAGATAAATTCCTGAAACAACACTGTTCTGCAGCTTTTCCTGGCAGATTTTATCCGCCGGGATAATAGTAATATTCTTACTATTTTTTTTCAGCTGATTTAAAATTTCATTTTCAGATAAAGGTTTTTTTAGAGAGATGGGGATGATAAATTGGTTTATTAAAAATTTTGTTTTAAGGCTGGCAAAATATATGCCATTTAAAATTTCCTGCATTTCCAATCCCAAAACCAAATCGGCTCCTCCCCTCATTACCAAGGGTGAATAGATTTTTTTGCCAAACCTGATATGAACCTCAACAGAACCTCCTCTCTGGCTTAAACCGTGAAGTTCGGAAGTTCTAATATCGTAGCCTTCGGCAAGGGCGGCTTCAGAAATTATTTGCAAAAGCGTAATCAAGCCCTGACCGCCAGTGCCGACTATTACCATATTAAATTGTTCTAAATTTTTAGCCATTTTCAAATTTTTTTATAAAAAATTTCAGGGTCCCATCAAAAATGGGAATCATTTTTTAGTGACGAATTTACAAGGAAGAGTGGCAATTATAACTGAAACTTCATCTTTTTCTAAAAATTCCTTAACCGTATTGCTAAATTCTTCTTGGTTTGACTGGTCAATTGTTCTTACATATTTCACGCCGCAAGCTTTAACAACATTCTCAATTTTTATACCGGTACCAGCTTCCGCAGAAACGGGGTGAGGCTGGTGGCCGGTCATGGCCGTGGTCTGGTTATTTAAAATAACTATCAAAGGATTTGATTTGTTAAAAACCGTGTTAATCAGAGCCGGAATGCCCGCGTGAAAGAAAGAAGAGTCGCCGACAAAAGAGATGATTTTTTGCCCAGTGGCTTTTTTAATCCCATGGGCAATCCCAACTGAAGAACCCATACAAGACAAATAATCCTGTAAATCAACTGGCGAGTTGCCAAAAAGCATATAACAGCCGATCTCACCCCCAAAAATCACTTTATTGACATCAACGGCTTTTTTAATCGCCGAAATAACCAGCCAGTACGGGCAGCCTGGACAAAGTTGGGGCAGGCGCTTGGCGACTGGAGATTTCAAATTAGAAATTGCAAGCTTATATTTCTTGCCCGTAATTTTAGCTATGGCTGAGGTTACATATTCAGGTTTTAACTCGCCAATTTCAGGTAATAATTCCTTCCCCATAACTTCCAACTTGCAGTTTGATTCCTTTGCCAACCTTTTTACTTCTTTTTCCAAATATGGCTCTAATTCTTCTACTATTAAAACTTTTTTAAGCGGTTTTATAAAATTATTAATTTTCTTTTCCGGCAAGGGATAGAAAAACCCGAGTTTCAAAACCGGCAGAGAAAGATTCAATTCTTTTAATGCCTCCATTACATATAAATAAGGGATGCTTGAGGCAAGAATACCGATTTTTGATTTATTGTTTCCAATAGCGGGCGGTACGCCGCCCGATATATTGAGCTTCCTGCTCACTATAATTTTATTTAAATTTGATTTTTCCGAGAACACCTTTATTTTGTCAATTTTCTCTACTAATTCCTTCTTCATCTCCAAAACTCTTGGCGGCAGCGTGACAAATTGATTTTTATTTTTAACAAATTCCGCTTCAGGTTTTGGTAAACTTTTAATTTCACCCAAAATGACAGGCGCTTTTTGGTGAGCCACTCTGGTAGTGGTCCTGATTATGACGGGGATTTTAAATTTCTCTGAAATTTCATATCCTAATTTTACAAAATCCTTGCATTCTTGCGGGTCGGCTGGCTCCAAAACCGGAATATGGGCCGCCTCAGCTATAAAGCGGCTGTTTTCTTCTGATTGGGCGGAACTGTGGCAAGACGGATCATCAGCCACTATAATTACTGTCGCCCCCTTTGAACCAGTATAAACAAAAGGGATTAAAGCGTCTAAGCAAACATTCAAGCCGAAATTTTTCATCGCCACCAATGTTTTCAAACCGGAAAAAGAAGCGCCGATGCCAGCTTCCAAAGCTACTTTTTCGTTCACGGAGAATTCAAAATATACGCCGGCGTCCTTGGCGATTTTATAAAAAATATTGCCGATTTCCGAAGCCGGAGTTCCGGGATAAGTGGAAACAAAATTAACGCCTGACTCCAAGGCGCCCCGGACAATTGCTTCATTCCCCAATAAAATTATTTTTTCGCCGGATTTATTAAACAGCATATTTTTACTTTAAATTTTACTCTACGGTAACTGATTTGGCAAGATTACGAGGCTTATCCACATCACAGCCGCGATGCGTTCCCATATAATAAGCGAAAAGTTGCAAAGGAATTACCGATAAAATCGGGGTCAGCATCTCCAAAGCTTTAGGGATATAAATTACATTATCAACCATTTTCTTTATATCCTCGTTTCCTTCGGTAGCGACGGCGATAATCTTCCCTTTTCTCGCTTTTATTTCCTGGATATTGGAAATCATTTTTTCATAAACTGAATCTGAAGGGCAAATGGCTATCGTTGGAAAATTTTCGTCAATTAAAGCAATGGGGCCGTGTTTCATCTCACCTGCGCCATAGCCTTCGGCGTGACAATAGGAAATTTCTTTTAATTTTAAAGCGCCTTCCAAGGCAATCGGGAAATTATATTTTCTGCCCAGAAACAGAAAATTTTCAGAGTTTTTGTATCTTTCCGCCAATTTTTCGATTTCAGATGTCTGACTTAAAATTTTTTTAATTTTTTCCGGAATTTCTTTTAATTCCTTGACAATTCTTTGTCCTAAAACCAAAGACATTTCTCTTTGCCTCGCCAAAAACAAAGTTAAAAGAGAAAGAATGGCCAACTGGGAAGTAAAAGCCTTGGTGGAAGCCACGCCGATTTCTGGCCCAATATGATTGTAAATGCCGGCTTCACTTTCTCTGGCCACTGTGGAGCCGACCACATTGACAATGCCCAAAGTCAACCCTCCTTTTCTTTTCACTTCTTTTAAAGCCGCCAATGTGTCGGCTGTTTCGCCTGATTGGGAGATAAAAAGAGTGGCGGTTTTTTTATCCAAAATAGGCTTTCGGTATCGGAATTCGGAAGCGAAATCGACATCGCAGGGAATGCCCGCGTATTCTTCCAGCATATACTCGCCCACTAATCCCGCGTGAAAAGCCGTGCCGCAGGCGACAATGTTCAATCTTTCAATTCCTTTCAATTTATTAATCACCGATTCCAGTCCTCCCAATTTTGCCAAACCCGATTCAACGATCAATCTGCCCCGTAAAGAATTGCCAATGCTTTCCGGCTGCTCCATTATTTCTTTCAGCATAAAATGAGGATATCCTCCTTTTTGTGCCTCTTGCAAATCCCACTCAATTTCTTCAACCTGTTTTTCTTTTTTGTTTTCTTTAAAATCCGTAATGGAAAAACCATCGGGCGTCAAAACCGCGATTTCTCCGTCATCAAGATAAATCACTTTTTTCGTCTGGGTAATCACAGCTGAGGGATCGGAAGCAGCTATGTATTCTTTGTCACCCAAACCAATCAGTAAAGGGGCTGAATTTTTAGCTAAAACCAGTTTTCCTGGGTCTCGCTTTGAAATAATCGCCAAAGCGTAAGTGCCTTTAACAAAGTTTAAAGCCTTCCTGACCGCCTCCTCTAAATTTCCTTGAAAAAAATGTTCAATTAAGTGAGATAAAATTTCCGTATCAGTTTCTGAAACAAACCTGTGTCCCTTCTGGACCAGTTTCTCTTTTAGTGTCCGGTAATTTTCAATTATGCCGTTATGAATAAGATAGATGTTTTTCTGGCAATCGGAATGAGGATGACAATTAGCTTCGGTGACTTCGCCGTGGGTCGCCCATCTCGTATAAAATAAAAAAGGCGTTCCTTTTAAATCATTTTTGGAAAGCTTTTTTTCTAAATTAGCCACTCGGCCGACCGCTTTTATTGAAAAAATCTCTTTTTTTTCTGGATTATAAACCGCCATACCAGCTGAATCATAGCCGCGGTATTCAAGGCGCTTTAAGGCTTCCAAGCCTATCCTTATATCATTCCTATTTCCAATGTAACCGACAATGCCGCACATAAAATTACTTTAAAAGACATATTTTATTTTACTCTCAAATTTTAAAAAAGAAAAGGGGCGGCGAAGCCGCCCCTTTTCTTTAGACTAATTTTCAGACAACTAAATTTATCAATTTACCCGGAATAAATATTACTTTTTTAATTTCCTTTCCCATTATCCATTTCTTAATCTTTTCCTGACTCAAAGCCAGTTCTTTGGCTTTTTTTTCTGAAATATCAGCTTCTACTTCAATTTTATCGCGGACTTTTCCATTGATTTGAATAACTAAAAACGTTTTTTCTTCTTTGATCAATTTTGAATCATATTTTAGCCAAGATTGGTTGTGAATAGAATTTTTAACATCAAAATGTTTGTCCTCCGAAGCCTTGGCGAAGGAGGACCATAATTCCTCTGAAAGATGCGGAGCAAACGGTGCCAAAAGCAACAAAAATATTTTGAAATTGCCGAAAGTCCGATTTTCAGAATTTTCTGCCATTTTATTGGCGAAAATCATCAAAGCTGAAACAGCCGTGTTATATTTGAGATTTTCCAAGTCTTCAGTCACTTTTTTGATTGTCTGATGCGCCAAGGCTGTGGTTTTATTGTTGGTTTTGTCAATTTTAGCTGATAAATTCCAGACTTTTTCCAAAAATCTTTTTATTCCCAAAATTCCCAAATCCTGCCAGTCGCCGCCTTGCTCAAAAGGCCCTAAAAACATCAAATACATTCTTAAGGTGTCGGCTCCGAATTTTTGGTAATATTCGTCAGGATTAACAACGTTTCCCTTTGATTTTGACATCTTGACGCCGTTTTTTGTTAAAAGACCGTGGGCCCTAAATTTTTTAAATGGTTCTTCAAAACCAATCAATTTTAATGAGGACAAAGCCATTGTTACAAAACGGCTGTACATTAAATGCAAAACTGCGTGCTCTTGTCCTCCAATATACATATCCACCGGCAGCCATTTTTTAGTCAAATATTCATCAAAAGCTTTATTATCAAAATCAGTTGACGGATAACGCAAGAAATACCACGAAGAATCCAGAAATGTATCGCAAACGTCGGTTTCTCTTCTGGCAATACTATTACAATTTGGACACTTTGTCTTTACGAATTTTCCAAACGAAGCTAAAGGAGAAACGCCTGTACCTTTGGGCCTGAAATTTTTAACAAAAGGCAACAAAACCGGCAAATCTTTTTCCGGTACCGCCTGTATGCCGCATTTTTCACAATAAATTATTGGAATTGGAGCTCCCCAATATCTCTGACGGGAAATCAACCAATCTCTTAACTTATAACAGACGGCCTTTTTTGCCCGCTCTTTTTTTGAAAGCCATTCAGTGATTCTGTCTCTGGCTGTTTCTGATTTCATTCCGTCAAACCTGCCCGAATTTAAAAGATAACCTTCATCTTCATAAGCCTTTTCCAGCCTCCCATCAAAAGCTACTAAAGGGGTTCTTTTAGGCAACTCTTTTTTTTGAAAATAGGGACGGATTACCTCAATCACCGGTAAATTGTATCTCTTGGCAAAATCCAAATCTCTTTGGTCGTGAGCCGGAACCGCCATTATGGCACCAGTACCGTAATGATATAAAACATAATCTGCTACCCAAATAGAAATCTCACGATTATTCGCCGGGTTTATCGCCCTAATTCCTTTTAACTCTACGCCGGTCTTTTCTTTTACCTCTGAAACCCTTTTTCTCTCAGTTTTCTTTTTTGAATCTTCAATATATTTTTCAACAAATTTTAGATTTGAGATTTGAGATTTGAGATTATTTATGATTGGATGCTCAGGCGCTACCACTAAATAAGCGCAGCCAAACAAAGTATCAGGTCTCGTGGTAAAAACATCAATTGAAAATTGAGAATAAGAACCTTGCCTTTGGCAAGAACCTTGAATACTTCGCATATTCTCGGAAATTGGAAATTTTATTTCCGTTCCTTTTGATTTTCCAATCCAATTTTTTTGTGCAAATTTGGTTTTTTCTGACCAATCTATCCAATCTAAATTTTTTAATAATTTTTCGGTGTAATTAGTAATTTTCAAAAACCACTGCTCGGTATCTTTCTGAATAACTTCGTTCTCGCACCTTTCGCACTTTCCGTTAATCACTTGTTCATTAGCTAAAACTGTTTTGCAGGAAGGACACCAATCAACCGGCGCTTTTTTCCTGTAAGCCAAACCGGCTTTGAAAAGCTGTAAAAAAAGCCATTGAGTCCATTTGTAGTAATTCGGATTGGTAGTATCGACGACAC
>Ga0315284_10009453_pt1 | contig 13900 bp, 11 predicted proteins | sample YL17G09_16_MG_FD_203696 | JGI IMG/M metagenome (GOLD analysis project Ga0315284, IMG submission 203696) | Sediment microbial communities from Yellowstone Lake, YNP, Wyoming, USA - YL17G09_16 | ecosystem: Environmental > Aquatic > Freshwater > Lake > Sediment | place: USA: Wyoming | collected... | reverse complement strand
ATCAGCCAGCCCTCCGGTCCCGGCTCACGATGGATCTTCTCGATCACGCGCAGGCGCACGAACTCGTACTCGCGGGGACCCTTCTCGCCGTCGGTGACGCGATGCCGGATCCAGTCGCCGACCGGCAGCGACCGGACGATCTCGTCGGCCGTCTGGGCGGGCAGGGCGTCGGGTCGAGGCCGGGCCCGGGTGCGCGGCCGTCCCTTTGCACCTGACGGCGGCGGCACCTGCCAGCCCGGATCCGCGGTCCACACCTCGGCCGTCCCCCTGACCTCGAAGCAGTACCAGCGGCCCTGGCTCGCCACGAGCCGGCGCAGCTCGTGGCTGTCCCCGTAGGCGGCGTCCGCGGTCACCCACTGATAAGGCAGGTGTCCCCGGGCGGCGGCCGTCGCCAGCATCTCGCCCGCGAGCTCGAGCTTGGTCCGAAAGCGGACGGTCTCGGGCACGGCCGCGCGCGGTGAGCCCCGCTTCGCAGGATCTGCGAGCCAGCCCTCGGTGAGGTACAGCCGCCGATCGACCAGGGTGTGGCCGTGGGGGCTGGCATAGCCCATGAACACCCCGATCTGGCAGTTGTCGACCCGCCCGAGGGTCCCCGAGTACTGGCGGCCCACCCCGGCCGAGTGGATCCCCTTCTTGGCGAAGCCGGTGTCGTCGAGGATGAGCACTCCGCCCGGGGCCCCGAACTGCTCGCCGACGAAGCGCTGCAGCTCCCCGATGCAGCCCTCGTCGTCCCAGGGCGACTCCGAGACGAACTCCTGCAGCTTGCGCGGCGGGGCTCCGACCTGCTCGGCGATGTTCTCGACGTTCTTGCGCTCGATCGGCAGCGTCAGCCCGATCAGGTACTTGCGACCGAAGGCCCGTCCCTCCGAGCGCCGGAAGAAGCGACCGAAGCGGGCGTGGAAGCCCTCGAGCGCCGGCAGCAGGGCTTCGAGATCCTCGTCGATCATGCAGGCGACCCCTTCCCGTCGGGGCCACCGGGGGCGGACGGCAGACGGCGTCGGCGGCCCTCTCGGGGAGCCACCATACCGTCAACCGGTCATCACGTCAATAACCGGCGTTGTAGTACTAGGAAGATCGCGTCGCAGGCTCGGAGCGCCGCGAGCCCGTCCTCGGGCATCATCTGCCCTTCGCGGAGGTAGAAGTCGCAGCCCCAGGGCAGCTCGTCGAGCACGAGCCGGGCGTGCCCCCCGCGATCGGTGACCGCGCGCAGGAGGTCCACGGCGGCCGGGACGACCTCCCGCCCGATCCCGTCGCCGGGTATGACGGCGATCCTGAGGTCGCGCATGGTGCTACGCGTCCGCGGGCGCCGCGGTCTCCAGCTCCCGGATCACCTGGGCAAGCTGCTCGACGCCGGAGCGCGGGCTCGATAGGACGGGGAGGCCGGTCGTCTCGGCGAGGCGCGGCGCCAGACGAGCCATTGACGCCCTGGCAAGGACGATCAGCTCGACGTCCCGGGCCAACTCTCCAGCACCCGCAATGACGATGGAATCGTGACGGTCGCCCTCATCCACCATCAGAACGCCAAAGGCGCCCTCACACAGACGGGGGCGGACGGTCACAGACCGTTCGGACTTGCGAGCCTCCTCCTCAAGGAGTGCGGAAATTGGGCCAAGGGTCGTCGGGACCGTCGGGAGTACCCCCACACGTCTGGCGATCCTGACCGCCTCCCAAGCCATCGGTTCGTCGATCTTCACGAAGGGAATGCGCGTCGCGCTAGTGTGCCGAGTCAGAAGTGCGTGATAGAATAGAGGCATCTCTCGTGGCCGCACGAACCGGGAGGATGCCATGCCCAGGGGACGCCCGCTCGGGGAGCTGACGTTGACGGTGGAGGAGCAGGCGAGGCTGACCGAGTGGACACGCCGGCCGACGACGGCCCAGGCGCTGGCCGTCCGGGCGCGCATCGTCCTCGCCGCCGCCGAGGGCCGCTCGAACAAGGACATCGCGGCCGCGCTGCTGATCACCGAGCCGACCGTCGGCAAGTGGCGGCGCCGGTTCCTCGCCGGGCGCCTCGACGGACTGCTCGACGAACCACGGCCGGGCGCCCCGCGGACGATCGGCGACGCCGACGTCGAGCGGGTCATCGCGCTCACGCTCGAGTCGGCCCCCCGTGACGCCACCCACTGGAGCACCCGCTCGATGGCCGCCGCCACCGGCTTCAGCCAGAGCTCGATCAGCCGGATCTGGCGGGCCTTCGCCCTCGCGCCCCACCGGAGCGAGACGTTCAAGCTGAGCACCGACCCCCTGTTCATCGAGAAGGTCCGCGACATCGTCGGGCTGTACCTCGCCCCGCCGGTCCGGGCGCTCGTCCTGTCCGTCGACGAGAAGAGCGGTGATCCAGGCGCTCGACCGGACCCAGCCGATGCTGCCCATGCGGCCCGGGCAGGTCGAGCGCCACACCCACGACTACGCGCGCCACGGCACGACCTGCCTGTTCGCCGCCCTCGACGTGGCGACCGGCGAGGTGATCGGCGAGTGCCACCGGCGCCACCGCTCGGTCGAGTTCCGCACCTTCCTCGACACGATCGAGGCGAGCGTGCTGCCCGAGCTCGAGGTCCACGTCATCCTCGACAACTACGGCACCCACAAGACGGCGCTCATCCGGCGCTGGCTCGCCATGCACCCCCGCTACCACCTCCACTTCACCCCGACCGGGGCCTCCTGGATCAACCTCGTCGAGCGCTTCTTCGCGCTCCTCACCGAGAAGCAGATCCGCCGCGGCTCCCACCGCAGCACGGCCGAACTCAAGGCGGCCATCCTCGCCTACCTCGCGATCCACAACGAGAACCCGAAGCCGTTCATCTGGACGAAGAGCGCCGACCAGATCCTCGCCAGCGTGGCGCGATATTGTCGGCGGACCTTGGACTCGGGACACTAGAGGCAAGCCATGGGGCACTCGGCGGCGTCCGCCTCCACGATGATCTCCACATCAGGATGACCGTGAAGAAGGGTTGCCGGGAACTCGACGGTTGGCTCGGAGAGGAGCAGGATTCGGAGGATCGCTCCCTTCCACGGACCTGAGACCGAGTAGAGGCGAATCCGCTTCGCGGCGAGGAGATCCCGCATGCCAAGCGTGACGGCCATCGGCGGAATGGCGAAGACGTTGCCACCCGCAATGCGCTGGGCCATGACGAAGAGCGTGTCGACGCTTATGGGAAGCACTCGCGTGTGGGAATGTCGAAGCTCCTCCACGGAGACTGCACTCCACCGTGTCGACGGCGGCTCATTGAACGCGATGTGCCCCTGGAACCCAAACCCACCGTACGTGGTCGAGACAGGACCGCGGCGCTCGATCTCCCGCGCGGAGCGCTCGAGGTCCGCGGGCGTGGGGAAGATGACGTTGTCGGCTGGAGGCAGCAACGCAGGCTCCAGACGGTCCAAGAAGAGCCTGTGGAACTGCCCCTCGAAGCTACGCAGATCTGTGAGGGGCAACGGGCGCCCCTCCCAGTCGAGCCACTCGTCCATTCCGAAGAACGTGACGTGGTCAAGGGCGAGTCCTGACTCGTTGACTCGTTCAGCCAGCATCGGGTAGTGAGCCGTGGGACCGATCGGGACGATGATTCGAAGGGCGCGGCCTGCTTCCCGTGCCTCGCGGATCTCCTCGAACATCGTCGCAGCAAAGTCCCGGTGTACTTCGTCGGGAGTGGTCAGGATCCGCAACGGAATCGGAGAACGGGCGCTCAGTTCATCCGGGGGGATGGCGAACCACTCGTTCAGCAACGCCTTGTCAACCATGGTCCTACTCCTGCACCAGCTCACTTGGATGGCCTGTTGAAGCTGAGGCCAGACGCTGGTTTCCCCGGGCGCGGCTGCTACTCGAGTCCGTAGCCGGCGCTGCGGTCTTCCGCACCCCGCCCTGTGGTTGTCGGGGACGGTCGGCCACCGAGCTGAGGCGCGACCGAGCCGGGGCACCGAGTTTCGCTGACACGTGCGCCGCCACCGCCCAAAGCTTCTCCAAGAGGACACTATGACGATCGTCCTCGAATTCGTGTCGGAGGCCGGCGGCCGCGATGGCCGCAACAACCCGGCCCGATGCGTCGAAGACCGGTACGCCCAGCGCCGCGACACCGATGGAGATGTCCTCCATGGACGTCGCGTACTCGCGTTCTCGGATCAGTTGGACATCGGCCCGGAGTTGATCGGCCGAGATAATCGAGTGTCGGGTGAGCGGCATGAACGGGGCATCCTCAAGATATCTGTCGACTTCCTCGTCGGTTAGGCTCGCGAGGAGGATCCGGGGACCGGCACCGACATACAGCGGGAGGCTTCCGCCCAAGTTGAGGGTTAGAACGTCGACGTTTCGGCCAGCTACTCGATCGATGCAAGTCGCCTGATAGCCGTGACGGATAAGCAGATTGACGGTAAGGCCGATGTCCTGCTGAAGGAGTCTGAGTTCCGGGTTCGCCACCCTGCCTAGGTCAAATCGGCTCTGCACGATGGCGCCAAGCTCCAGTAGCCATAGTCCGAGGGAGTACGAGCCATTCGGGTCTCGGTCGAGTAGGCCCATGCGCTCCATGGCGTCCATGAGGCGGAACGTTGTGCTCTTGTTCCCGCCTATCCGTGTCGCAATTTCTGACGGACCTGCCCGCTCCACATCGAGGAACGCGTCGAGTATGTCCTTGACCTTGCCCAAGACAAGGATCCCGCCAGGACGCTTCGTTCTCCGCACTTTGGAATCCGCTTGCACCATCTCAAGCTCACTCGTCATGCCCGCAACCCGCCCCATCTCAAGCCTGCCCCAGCTGATGGCCAGCCCGCGCGATCGAAGAGCCTGCAGATGCTTCGCGGACACTCCCCTTCCTTCTTCGGGCCCGACGCCGGAAGCATCTCGGACTGGCCTATTGACACCAACTCCATAATAGCACCTGGCGGTGCACTATGCGGCATTTCGTCTCGTGATCCGAGACCGGCGCTCGATCGCCCGGACTGGTTCGTAGTGCGCCGAACGAGCGGCGGCCTCAGGAGGTTGACAGGAGTGAGACACATGTTTGGAACAGTCCGAGTCGGGCGGTTCGCGACCGTCGCCCTCGGGATTCTTTTCGTTCTTGGCGCATGCTCGACCGGGGCTTCGCCCAGCGGGGCTCCGCCCACGCCCACCGGGGCTCAACCCACGGCCGCTGTCTCTCAGAGCCCCGCGGCCGGCCCGGTGACCATCACTGCTCTGTTCATGACGCAGGCCGGCTACACCGACGACGAGGTCAAAGCCATGACCGACGCATTCACGGCTGCGAACCCAAGTATCAAGGTCGACCTGCAGTTCGTCTCTTACGAGGCGCTCCACGAGAAGATCGTGACCGACCAACTGGGCGGATCCGGTCAATACGATATCGTCCTGCAGGACGCCATCTGGGGACCCGAGTTCGCGGTCGCTGGCATCTCTGCGGACGTGACCGACAGCATCCCGGCCGACATGTTGTCTGGCGTGTTTGGCGGGGTGCTCGTGGGCACGCAGTACCAGGGCCGTTACTATGGCATTCCGTGGCTCAACGACACGCAATACCTCTACTACAACAAGACGATGCTCCAGAAGGCCGGGTTCAGCGCGCCGCCTTCAACATGGGATGAGATGGAGCAGCAGGCGCTCGCGATGAAGCAGAAGGGCATCATCGACTACCCGTTTGTCGGCCAGTACAAGCAGGGCGAGGCTCTCGTCGCCAACTGGACCTCGACTGCCGGCGGCTTCGGGATGACGGACTTCGTCGATGCCCAAGGCAACCCCACCTTCAACACCGGCGGAAGCCTACAGGCGCTCGAGTACATGAAGAAGCTGCTTGACGAGGGCGTGACCAACCCAGCGTCGACCAACTACGTCTCGAACGATGTCAAGGGCGCCCTACTTTCTGGTCAGGCAGCATTTGGAATCGTCTGGGCCTACGTCTACGCCGATTCCCTAGACCCGGCTAAGTCGAAGGTCGTCGGCGAGATCGGCATCGCGCCGATGGCAGGCGGGGGTCATGCATGCAACGGCGGGATGAGTCTCGCGATCACGAAGAATGCGAAGCACCGCCAGGAGGCGATCGACTACGCGCTGTACCTCGCCAGCCAGCCCGTTGAAGAGAAGTATGTGACGGCAGCTTTGCCGATGTGGAAGAGTTCGTTCGAGAAACCGGAACTGAGTGCTTCAGCGCCCGAACTGTGGGCCGCGGCCGAGGTGGCATACCAAGGCATGATCAACCGACCCATGGTTCCGTTCTACACCCCGCTCTCGAACGCACTCCAGGTCGCGCTGCAGGAGGCGCTCTTGGGACAGAAGACCCCGAAGGCCGCGCTTGACGGTGTTGTAGCCCAGTGGGGGTCGCTCCAGTCCCAGTAGGGACGGTTCCCAGAGAACCTCAAGACGAACGAGAATCCTGGAGCTAGGCTAGCCTAGGATGTCCCACGCACTCGTTAGCCTCCGCTCACGCCTGCAGGGAGAGCGGTGGGTGGCCGTGGCGATGATCGCCCCGGCCACCCTTGTCATCCTTGCGATCACGGTCGTGCCCCTGCTTCGAGCGATGTGGATGAGCCTGTTCCACATCGTGCTGATCAGGCCCGGCGTCGAGCCGTTTGTCGGCCTTGGCAACTACATCGCCGAGCTCACGTCACCCATCTTCTGGGGCGCGATGGGGCGGACGTTCGTATTGACCGTCTCTTCGGCTGGCGTCTCCTTGGCCCTTGGACTCGGCCTTGGGGTGCTGATGAACCAGCCACTTCGCGGGCGCTGGCTCCTCCGAAGCGTGATCATCCTGCCGTGGGCATTACCAGGCGTGGTTAATGCCTTCATGTGGCAGTGGATCGACCATGCGCAGTACGGGGCGCTTAACGCTCTCCTGACGCAAGTCCACCTGCTTGATACGTATCAGAACTGGCTCGGCGATCCGGGCACGGCACTCTGGATGATCGTGATCGCGGACATCTGGAAGAACACACCGCTCGTGGCACTGCTCGTGCTTGCCGCCCTTCAGACCGTGCCGAAGGAGCTGGCCGACGCGGCCGAGGTCGATGGCGCGGATGCGCTTCAGGTCTTCCGGCGCGTGACGTTGCCCCTGATCATGCCGATGCTGTTGGTCGCCCTCGTTCTCCGCACGATCGACTCGATCAAGCTCTTCAACACGATCTACGTCATGACCGGCGGTGGGCCCGCTAACGCCACGCAGACGATCTCCCTTTATGCGTACAAGACCGCTTTCCAAGTCTTCGATTTTGGCAAGGGCGCGACCCTTGGTTGGCTCATCGCCTTCGTGACAGTCGGGTTCGTGATCGTCTACCTGCTCCTCATCCGAGGCTCTGCTCGCGAGAATAGGCCGTGACCGCACCTGCGTCTTGGCGGCATTCCCGCTCAGCACAGCGGCGAGCGGCGCGACTCGTTGGCTACGGTCTGACGGTCATCGCGCTTGCGGCGATCCTCGCGCCATTCGCGTGGCTGGTCATCTCAGCAGTCTCGTCCCAAGCCGACCTGATCACGGTCCCACTCAGGTGGATTCCTGAACATCCGACACTTGCGCGACTCGAAGATCTCCTCTTCGGTTCCAACGCGCACGCAGACGCGTTCCGAGCGGCGATCCGCAACAGTCTCCTCGTGACTTCAGCCAGCACGGCCATCTCGATGGTGACGGGAGTGCTCGCGGCGTATGCGTTCGCCCGGCTCAGGTTCCCTGGCCGCAACTGGCTCATCTTCGTGTTCATGGCGACGTACATGCTCCCTGGGGTTGCCATCATCCTGCCGATCTACTCGTTCTTCAGCAGCGTTGGATGGCTCGATACACCTTGGGCGCTTATCATCGTCTACTCGTCGTTCGTGACGCCGTTCGTGATCTGGCTCATGCGCGGTTACTTCGAGACGGTACCGACCGACTTGGATGACGCGGCACGCATCGACGGGTGTTCGCGCCTCGGAGCATTGTGGCGCGTCGTCCTGCCCGTCAGTGCCCCTGGACTCGTATCCACGGCGCTGCTTGCCTTCCTCTTCTCCTGGGATGAGTTCTTCTTTGCTCTCATCCTGACGCAGACCGAAGCCGGGAAGACCCTGCCGATAGCGATCAACGACTTCATCGGCCGGTTCACGGTCGATTTCCCGTTGCTTGCGTCGGGTGGACTGATCGCCGCACTTCCCCCTGTGATCATCGCTTTCGTCTTCCAGCGACGGATTGTCGCGGGCCTCACTGCCGGGAGCGTCCAGGGCTCCTGATCCGGTCAAGCGCCGCAGCCACGTGATAGCCACACGCCAACCTAACTGCCCTCACACCGGAAGTGCCGGATCTCGCCACGCGTCGCCCCGCCCTGGGACGCCGCGGGGCTACGGTGGCCCGGGGTCATCGTCGCCCGCTTCCCGCCGTCCCGACCTCAGCGAGGGCCCGATGCCCGCGCTCGGGTCCAGCCACCGTGGTGTCTGGCGGGCGGGGAATCGAAGGGAGGGCCGGGCAAGGAGCTGAGAATGCAGACTATCGAGGCGCAGCACTTCGTGGGTGGGGCCTGGCAGGGAACACCGGCGCGGCGTCGCGTCAACCCGGCAAGACCGGATGACCTCGTGTCGGTGTCGGCCGAGGCGGACGAGGCCACCGTTGACCGAGCCTTGGCCTCAGCGAACGCCGCCCAGCCTGAGTGGCATGCAATGCCGGCCCCGCAGCGTGGCCAGGTGCTCATGCGCGCCGCCGCGCTCCTTGAGGATCGCGAGCCCGAAGTCGCGACCGACCTTACCCGAGAAGAAGGCAAGACGCTGAACGAGGCCATCGGCGAGGTCCGCCGATCGATCTCGATCCTGCGGTTCTTCGGATCGGAGGGCTGGCAGATCGGCGGGCAGACGTTCCCGTCAGCGAGTCGCGACGTTCTGATCTACTCCCGTCGCGAACCGATGGGGCTGGTGCTCGCGATCACGCCGTGGAACTTCCCGATCGCGATCCCATCCTGGAAGATCGCCCCTGCGCTTGTCGCCGGCAACGCGGTCATCCTCAAGCCAGCGCAACTCACACCCGGTACCGCAACACATCTCGTCCGGGCGCTCGCCGACGCCGGGATGCCGCCCGGCGTTCTCTCCCTGGTGCTCGGGACGGGGAGCATGATCGGCAATCGCCTGATCGATGACCCACGCGTGTCCGCGCTGAGCTTCACGGGGTCTCTCGCGGTCGGCTCGCAGATCTACGAGCGAGCAGCCCGGCGGCGCATCCGTACGCAACTCGAGATGGGCGGGAAGAATGCGATCGTTGTCCTCGACGATGCCGACCCGGTCGTGGCGGCTCGAATCGCTGCGGCTGGCGCCTTCGGCCTTACCGGACAGGCATGTACGGCGACCAGCCGAGTGATCTGCCAGCGCGGGGTCGCGCCGGCTCTTGAGGCTGCGCTTGAGGCGGAGAGTCGGCGGTTCCTCCCCGGCGACGGCCTCGAGGCGGGTGTGCTCATGGGGCCAGTCGTTTCCGAGGATCAGCTGGAAGTGGATCGCTCGTTCCTGGATGCCGCCCGATCCGATGGTCTACGGATCGTGGCCGGGGAGGAGGCACCGCGGGGACTCCTCCATCCCCCCGCGATCATCTCGGGCGTCAAGGTAACGGATCGACTGGCCCAGGAGGAGATCTTCGGGCCGGTCGTCTCGCTCATCGAGGTCGCCAGCCTCGATGAGGCGATCACAGCGGTCAACTCGAGCCGGTACGGGCTCGTGGCTGGGATCGTCACGTCAGACTTGGGAGCCGTACAACGGTTCGCTCGTGATGCGCGCGTCGGCGTTGTGAAGGTGAACCAGCCGACCAGTGGCGTGGAACTCAACGTCCCGTTCGGCGGCGTCGCGGACTCCTCAACAAACACGTATCGAGAGCTGGGCAGCGCGGCCGTCGACTTCTGCACGTGGACCAAGAGTGTCTACGTCAACGATCCGGGATGGAGCTGACCCGTGATCATGTCGCGTTCGGACGTTCAGACGGGCATTCCAGCGGGAGCGAGCCCGGGTCCCGACGACCTCCATGCCTTGAGGTCTCGCCTCCGGGGACGAATGGCCGGCGAGGCCTCGTTTGACCTTTCGACTCGTGCGCTCTATTCCTCCGACGCGTCCAACTATCGGGTTCTTCCGGCGGCGGTCGTCGCGCCACGCACAGTCGACGACGTGGCTATCGTGGTCACACTGTGTCGCGAGCTCTCAGTTCCGGTCACGATGCGGGGCGCCGGTACGAGCATCGCGGGGAACTCAATCGGGCCGGGAGTGCTCGTCGATACGTCGAGACATCTCAATGCGGTGCTCGACATCGATCCCCAAAGCCAGACTGCCACGGTTCTTCCCGGCGTTGTCCTCGATGATCTGAACCGGGCAGCGTTCCCGCACGGACTTAGGTTCGGGCCGGATCCGTCAACGCACAGTCGCTGCACGGTCGGCGGCATGATCGGTAACAACGCTTGTGGGCCTCGATCAGTCCGCTGGGGCACAACGGCAGGGAACGTTCTCGGCCTCGAGTTCATCACGACGGACGGCGTCCGTCGGTCTGCTGGCCCCATGGGGCCCATTGCCGGTGCAACAAACACTGGGCTTGATCGGGGATTCGACCTGGCTCTTCGGGGCCTCATCGACTCCAACGTCGAGGTCATCCGACAGGGGCTTCCGCCCTGGCCGCGCCGTGTGTCCGGATACAGCCTTGACTGGCTCTTGCCCGAACGCGGATATGACGTAGCCAAGTCTCTCGTCGGCTCGGAGGGCACCTGCGCGGTCGTCTCTGCGGCGACCCTTCGGCTGGTTCGGCCACCGGCTGCCCGGTCGTTGCTGATCCTCGCGTTTGATGACGACATTGCCGCGGCCGCGGCAGTCCCCTGCCTGCTTCCCGAGAAACCCTTCACCGTGGAAAGCCTGACTGCCGACTTGATCTGCGGTTCGGGTGGTGGCCTTCTCCCGCCTGGCGGCGCGTGGCTTCTTGTCGAGACTGGGGGCACAACAGCCGGCGATGCACGCGAGCATGCTCGGCGTCTCGTGGCTCAGCTCGGCCTGGCCGTTGGCGACTCCTCAACCACGCTGCTCGAGGACCCGCGCGCTCAGGCCTCGCTATGGCGAATGCGCGAGGACGGCGCAGGCAGCTCGGCGCGCCTCCCTGACGGAACCCCCACCTCGCCGGGATTTGAGGACGCGGCAGTGCCGCCAGAACGCCTCGCGCACTATCTCGCGGACCTCCACGCACTGCTGCGTGACCAGGGTCTGAGGGGGGCAACGTACGGCCACTTCGGAGAGGGATGCGTCCACCTTCGGGTCGGCTTCGGGCTGGATCGCGCCGGGGGCGTGAAACGATTCGAGAGCTTCGTGGAAGCTGCCGCAGATCTTGTCGTCGCGCACGGCGGGACCCTCTCCGGGGAGCATGGCGACGGCCGCGCCCGGAGCGCACTCCTGCCCAAGATGTTCGGCCCGGAGCTCATGCACACCTTTGAGCAGTTCAAGCGCATCTGGGACAAGGGCAACCTCCTCAATCCGGGGATCATCGTCGATCCCGAGCCGTTCACCGCGTCGTTGCGGCGGCCGATGGCGACCGCGATCCGGCTGACGCCATCACTCGCCCATCATGAGGACGGCGGCGATCTTCGCCTGGCAATCGACCGGTGCATCGGCATTGGGAAATGCGTCACGCGATCAGACGCCGCCCTCATGTGTCCCAGCTACCGAGCGATGGGCCAGGAGCGTGACTCGACGAGAGGACGCGCCCATCTGCTACAGGAGATGGTCGCCGGCTCCCTGTCCGGAGAAGGGTGGAGATCGACGGCTGTCCGGGACGCCCTCGATTCCTGTCTCTCGTGCAAGGGGTGCCTCAGCGAGTGCCCGACCGGCGTCGACATGGCGAGCTACAAGGCGGAGTTCCTCGATCACCACTACAGGGGACGACTACGCCCGCGCTCGCACTACTCACTCGGCTGGCTCCCGACCTGGCTGCGGATCGCGAGCAGGATGCCAAGGCTCTCCAATGGCGTCCTGCAGTTCGGTCCGACGAGACGCGTATTCGCGGTGGCCGCTGGAATGGCGCGTGAACGGACGATCCCGCCACTCGCCCGGACAACGTTCGTGGGATCCTATCGATCCGAGCCGCCGCCGGCGAGCACACGTGGACGCGTCATCCTGTGGCCGGACACGTTCAACAACTACATGACTCCGGACGTGGCGCACGCGGCCGTCAGAGTGATCCGAGCCGCCGGCTTCGAGGTAGCGGTCCCGAGGGCGCCGGTGTGCTGCGGGCTGACGTGGCTGACGACAGGTCAGCTGGGCCATGCCCGGCGCGTTCTACGCAAGACCCTAGCCGCCCAGGAGCTCGCCGGGGAGGAGCCGATCGTCGTCCTGGAGCCGTCCTGCGCGAGCCTGCTGCGACGAGACTTGCCGGAGGTCCTGCCCGGTGACCCTCGGGCGGCTGGGTTCGCGCGACGCGTCATCACCTTGGCCGAGCTCCTGGACGGCATTAGCTTCACTGGATTGCCCGCCGATCGGCTCGAGGCGTTGGTTCAGCCCCACTGCCATCAGCAGGCAGTCTTGGGTACGGACGCCGACCGGCGAGTCATGGAACGAGCCGGCATCGACGCGACCACGTTCCTCTCGGGCTGTTGCGGGCTGGCGGGCAACTTCGGCGCGGAAGCCGGGCACGAGGGGATCTCGCGCGCAGTCGCCGCGCTCCAGCTGGTTCCCGCCCTGGAGTCTGTTCCTTCAGACGGGGTCGTTGCTGCCGACGGCTTTAGTTGCAGGACCCAAATCTCCTTTCTGACCGGTCGGCGGGCTCGACATCTCGCGGAGATCCTTGCTGACCGGCTCGATGAGGAGGTTGCGCGGGCCGGATCGCACGCGGCGACGAAATGAGCGGCGCACTGGATCTCGCCCTTCTGCATTCCGAACCCCGCCACGTTTATCCAGCGCGGGTCCGGGCATAGACATAGACGGAGAGAGTGTTGCTGCACGCTGGTAATGTGGCCAGCTGCTGGTGGCTTGCGTAGCGAGGAAGGAAAGAGGCCGATATGCCCTCGTGGGGTGCGCACGTGTACTTGTGGGCGTCCAGCCCGACCTCGACGGAGCTTGAAAGGGCCATCGGGGCAGCTTCCGCACTCGGCCTGGATCACGTCCAGATCTCACTGACATCGCTGGATAGCCTCGACGCCGCGGTCGTCCGCGGCGCGCTCCTTCGGCACAGGATGGCGTGCACAACGGGCCTGGCACTGCCGAAGGGAGTGTGGGTCGACCGACGGCGCGGCGGCATGGTTGCGTTCCTGCGGCGTGCGGTTGACACTACCGCGGCGCTCGGGGCAACGATGCTGTGCGGCGCCCTGTACACGCCTCTGGGGCTCAGGACGGTGCCTGCATCGCGGCGGCAGGAGCTGGCCATCGTCCGACTCGTGCTCAAGGAGGTGGCCCAGTATGCACGCGTATCCGGCGTTCAGCTCTGCCTCGAGCCCGTGAACCGTTACGAGACCTCGCTCGTCAACACATGCGCCCAGGCAGTCGAGCTCGTCACCGACATTGACGAGCAGAACGTGTCGGTGCAACTCGACACGTTCCACATGAACATCGAGGAGCAGGACTTCTACGCGTCCATCCTGCAGACGGGCGAGAGGATCGGCTACGTCCAGTTGGCCGACTCGCACCGCGGCGCCCCCGGGGATGGCCACATTCCCTGGGATGCCGTGTTTGCTGGACTGCGCGACGTGGGCTACGACGGCGGTTTGGCTCTCGAGTCGTTCACGAGCCGGAATCGAGCCGTCACGATGGCCACCAGTGTCTGGCGGGACGTCGTAGGTGACCCAGACAAGTTCGTGTCGCGGAGTATGCGGTACTTGCTGGCGCGGGCGCGCGCGGTTGGCTATCTCGCCTAGTACTACAACGCCGGTTGTGATCATGCCGGATGCTCTCTCAGCCAGCGCCGCGTGTGGCTGGCCCTGGCCGCGGCCTTGCGCCGTTGCTGGAGCGTGTACCAGGCGATCGCCGCGGCTGGGC
>Ga0315284_10009451_pt1 | contig 13902 bp, 8 predicted proteins | sample YL17G09_16_MG_FD_203696 | JGI IMG/M metagenome (GOLD analysis project Ga0315284, IMG submission 203696) | Sediment microbial communities from Yellowstone Lake, YNP, Wyoming, USA - YL17G09_16 | ecosystem: Environmental > Aquatic > Freshwater > Lake > Sediment | place: USA: Wyoming | collected... | reverse complement strand
GCTCGTGCGGCGGGACGGCGAGGATGTGCTGTTCCTGAACGACTTGCGCCACCAGGAGGCTACGGCACTGACATTGCGCATCCCCCTGAGCCGGACGGACGTGCCGGCGGTTCAGGCGGTGCTAGGCCGCGAAGGCGTACTGCACGGGCGCGATTACCGCGGTATCGAGGTATTGTCGACCCTGAAAGCCGTCCCGGACTCGCCCTGGTTCCTGGTTGCCAAGGTGGATGCGGCGGAGGTCTTCGCGGTTTGGCGCTTTCTCTCCGTGCTCATCCTGGCACTGCTCATACTACTCGCGGCGGGTGCGGTTGCCGTAGCGGCCCTGGTCTGGCAACGGAACGAAAAAGCCCACTACCGGGCCCTAGCGCAAGCGGAGGCGGCGTTGCGCGCGAGTGAGGCGCGCCACCGCACGACGCTCATGAGCGTCGGCGACGCGGTCATCGCGACGGACGCCCAGGGTCACGTCGAGTTGCTGAACCCGGTGGCGGAGGTGTTTACCGGCTGGCGCCAGGCCGAAGCGATGGGCCGGACCTTGGGTGAAGTCTTCCACATCATCAACGAGGAGACGCGTCAGGCGGTGGAGAATCCCGTGTTGCGCGTCCTGCGCGAAGGCATCGTGGTGGGACTCGCCAACCACACGCTGCTCATCGCCCGGGACGGCACGGAGCGCGCGATCGCCGACGCTGGCGCCCCCATCCGCGATGGCGAAGGCAACATCAGCGGCGTGGTGCTGGTCTTCCGCGATCAGACGGCGGCGCGGGCGGCGCAGGAGGCGCTGAACGCGTCGGAGATCCGCTACCGGCGGCTCTTTGAGGCTGCGAAAGACGGCATTCTGATCCTCGCGGCCGACACGGGGGTCATTATCGACGTGAACCCGTTTCTGGCTGACCTGCTGGGGTTCTCGCGCGAGCAGGTCCTGGGCAGGACCTTGTGGGAACTGGGGTTCTTCAAGGACATTGCTGCAAACCAGGCCAAGTTCGCGGAATTGTGCCAAAAGAAATACGTCCGCTACGAAGACTTGCCGCTAATAACCGCGGATGGGCGGCGGCTCGACGTGGAGTTCGTCAGCAACCTCGATCAGATAGACCAACGGGCGGTGATCCAGTGCAGCATCCGCGACATCACCGTGCGCAAGCAGGCGGAAGAGGCGTTGCGGGCCAGCGAGGAGCAGTTGCGCCAGGCCCAGAAGACGGAAGCGGTGGGCCGCCTGGCGGGCGGCGTGGCCCACGATCTCAACAATACCCTGACGGCCATCTTCGGCTACGTCGACCTGGTTCGCGCCCAGCTTCCGGCCGAGCATAAGGCGCACGCGAACCTGGACGGGCTCGAACAGGCGGCCGAACAGGCCTCGGGCGTAATGCGTGGCCTGCTGACGTTCAGCGGACGGAGCTCGCCCACCAAGAAAACCGTTGCCTTGGGCCCGCTCCTCACCGAGACGATTCACATGCTGCGGCACATGCTGCCAGCGAGCATCGAGATCATGGCGGACGTGCCGAAGGACACGAGTCTGGCAGTGTACGCGGATCCCACGCAGATCCAGCAGGTGCTCATCAATCTTGCGCTCAACGCGCGCGATGCCATGCCGGAAGGCGGCCAACTGGGCATCGCGCTATCCGAGGAGCAGGACACATTGGACCCGGAGCACGTGACGGCGTCGCGACTGGCGTGCATTACCGTGCGTGACAACGGCGTGGGCATCCCGCCAGAAGTGTGCCCCCGGATCTTCGAGCCCTTCTTTACGACGAAGGCCCACGGCCAAGGCACCGGCCTGGGCCTCGCGATCGTGCATGGCATCGTCCGGGACCATGGCGGACGGATCGAGGTCGATTCGGAACCGGGGCGCGGTACGACCGTGAGGGTCCTGCTGCCGGCAGTGGCGCCGGAGTCGGCGGACATGCCGGTAGCAGCGCCGGGCGCCGTTCCCCCGGGGCGGCGAGCGCCGATTCTGCTGGCGGAAGACCAGGGGCCGGTGCGGCGCGTACTCGCGACCGTTCTGGATGCCATCGGGTACGAGGTGGTGGAGGCGGCGGACGGGGAGGAATTGCAGCAGCGGTTCCGCGAAGCGGCGGGCCGACTGCGGCTGCTCATCTTCGACCTTGATCTGCCGAAACGTAGCGGACGGGTGTGTCTTGACGAAATCCGGGCCACGGGCTGCCAGACGCCGGCCATCCTGATCACGGGCGAGGTGGAAGCGGGTCTGGAGAAGGGTCTTGACGAGCACACGGTGCTGCTCCGCAAGCCGTTTCGGGCGGCGGAGCTGGCGGGGCTGGCCGGCCGAATGCTGGCGCTGGCGCGGCCCACGGAGGTACGCGAGTGACCGGACCCGGCTCCGGCACCGGCCGCTCGGCCAGCCGCAGCGGCGAGCTTTCGATGGCCCCCAGCTCGTTCAGCACCATCGCTTTCGTGCCGGCTCACCTCCGCTCTCCTAGTGTGGTGTCTCATTGAAACCGCAAGGTATCCGAGCCGCGACATTCATGTCGCGCGGCCGCTCCGCGCGGCCTGAAGGCCGCGGCTCAGCCCACGATACGATGTCGTATTCGCAAGACAGCACACTAAGCTATCGCATTGCCCGACCAGAGCATAGAATAGCACGCGGTCGGACCGAGCGCACGGAGGATGTGCACATGTCGCGTTTCGCGAACCTGCGCCGGCGGGCCCTATGGGGCCTGGCCGGGCTCGCGATCGCCGGGAGCGGCTGGCTCGGGTGTTCTCAGTCCGCTGCGACCTCGCAGCCGTCAGCCGGCCCTAACGAACCCACGGGAGACTCATCCATGAAACTGGCAGTAAACAGCACGGCGTTTCAGGCGGGGGAAAGAATCCCCAAGCAGTACACCGGCGAGGGCGCGGACCTATCCCCCCCGCTGGCCTGGTCGGGGGCTCCGGCCGGAACGGCGGAATTTGCCCTGATTATGGACGACCCGGACGCGCCGCGGCAGACGTGGGTGCACTGGGTGCTCTACAAGATTCCGGGTGCCACGACGGGACTCAGGGAGGGCATCCCAACCACCGAGACCCTGAGCGATCCCGCCGGCGCCTTGCAGGGCAAGAGCTCGAGTAATGCCATTGGCTACCATGGGCCGATGCCGCCGCCCGGGCATGGCACGCATCATTACCACTTCAAGGTCTACGCGCTGGATGAGGCACTCAGCTTGCCCGCGGGCGCCACCAAGCAGCAGTTGCTCGATGCCCTGCGCGGACACATTCTGGTCGAAGGCGACCTGGTCGGGACCTACAGCCGCTAGGCGACGGCCCGCCAGGTAGCGGCCGCGCTCATTGAAACCGCAACGTATCCAAGCCGCGACATTCATGTCGCGCGGCCACTCCGCGCGGCCTGAAGGCCGCGGCTCAGCCCGCGATACGATCCCATATTTGCGAGGCAGTACCTAGGTATGCGCGGGTGCTTCGAGCGCAGGGCGACGAGGACTGGATCGCGTTTCGCTGCCCGCGTTGACCAGCGCGCCTAGCCCTTTAGCCCGCTCACGACCGCCCCGCGGATGAAGAACCGCTGCATTACGAGGAACACGGCAAGCACGGGCACCAGCACGATCACCGCCGCGGCCATCTGCAGCGGCCAGCGCGTGCCACCGTAGGCGTCGCTGAACACCGAGAGTCCCACTTCGAGCGTCCGCATGGTGGTCGAGCTCGTCGCCAGCAGGGGCCAGTAGAAGTCGCACCATGTCCAGATGAACGCGAAGGCCGCCAGCGTCGCGAGGGCCGGCTTGGACGAGGGCAGGATGACGTGCCAGAGAATGCGCCAGTCGCCGCAGCCGTCGAGGCGCGCCGCGTCGTCGAGCGCGCGCGGGATGCCGATGAAGTACTGCCGCAGCAGGAATGTCCCGAACGCCGTGCTGAGGTAGGGGTAGGGGATGATCAGCCCGGCGTATGTGTCGAGCAGACCCATGCGTTGCACGAGCGTGAAGAGCGGCACAATCAGCACCTGCGCCGGGATCACCATCGTAAGCAGAAAGACGAAAAAGAGCGTGTCCCGCCCGCGGAAGTGCAGCCGTGCGAAGGCGAAGGCCGCCAGCGCGCAGAGGGTGAGCTGGAACAGCACGACGCCCGTGGTGACGACGAAGCTGTTCACCGCAAAGCGCCAGACCGGCAGCTCGGCGAACGTCAGCACGTACGTGAAGTTCTCAAAGTGCCAGCCGGCCGGCCGGAACAACGTGGCCATGGTCGGGATCTGCGCATTGGGCGGGTGCAACGAGGTGAAGAACATCCAGATAAACGGCGTTATGGTTGTAACGGCGATGGCGGCCAGCAGCAGATACTGCACCGACGTGAGCAGGGCGCGCTTCATTGGACCGCTTCCTCGCGCAGACCGCGCCGCATGATCCAGAACTGAAAGGCCGCGGCGAGGAGGATGATCGCGAACAGCACGTAGGACTGGGCACTGGCCATCCCGACCTCGAATTTCTGCCACGCCTCGTTGAAGATGTGGTAAAGCACGACGTCGGTCGTGCGGCGCGGGCCGCCCTTGGTCATCATGTAGACGGGGGTGAAGAGCTGAAACGCTGCGATGGTGGTCGTGACAACGACAAACAGCGTCGTCGGTGCTAGTTGCGGCAGCGTGATATACCAGAAGCGCTGGCGGGCGTTGCAGCCGTCGAGCGCCGCCGCCTCATACAGGGGTTCGGGAATCGCGTGCAGCCCGGCCAGAAAGATCACCATGCGCGGACCGAGTCCGACCCACAGGCTCATCGCGACCAGCGCGGCCATGGCCCAGCCCGGACGGCCAAGGAAGTTGGTGTCCGTCGGGATGCCGGTCCCCAGCCAGGCGTTGAGCCGGTCGAGACAGAAATTGATCAGCCCCTGTTCGCCGGGCAGCAGAATCCAGATCCAGACCATCGACAGCGCGACCTGCGAGCTGACCGCCGGAATGTAGAACAACGTGCGGAAGAGCCCTACGCCGCGGAGTTGGCGCGCTACGAGCAGCGCGACCGCCAGCGACGTCAACACGCCGAGCGGCACGGCGCAGGCGGCATACAGCAGCGTGTTGCCAATCGTGTTCCGGAAGAACGGATCGCGGGCCAGGGTCAGATAGTTGGCGACCCCGACGAACGGGTGGTCGTCTTTTAGCAGGTGCCAGCGGTGCAGCGACATCCACCCCGCCAGCAGCATGGGGACAAGCGCAAAGACGGCCAGGTAGATCGTCGCCGGGGCGACGAAAACGTAGCCGCGCCAGTTCGTCGGATGGCGGTGCTTCATGGTTCCGTCAGGGCCGCATCGATGAGTTCAGCGGCGTGGTGCAGCTCCACCGCGACGCCCAGGGCCGCGCGCGAGCGGAGCAGGTCCTCCATCATCTCTTCACCCAGTCCCTCGACGACCGGATAGCGCTCGACGGTCGCGCCCCACGGGGCCCGGGCGTACTCCACCGCCGCGATGAAGGCATCCTCCACGGGCGTGCCCGCGTAGCGGGCCGCCGCCTGCCGGTTGCTCGAGATGGCCAATCCGGAGGCTACCCGGCGAATCTGCACGTCACGGCTGGTCATGAACTTGATGTACTCCCACGCGAGGTCGGGATGCTGCGCCTTGCTCATGATCGAAAGGCCGGCGGCGTAGATGACCGTGCTCGGCCGGCCGGTATTCGTCGGCAGCTCCACCACGCCGAACTCGAGCCCGTCGGCGCGGTAATCGATCATCATCCAGTGCCCCTTGACGTCCATGGCCGCCCGCCCGGCCCGGAACAGGTCGACTCCCGCGGCTTTGCCTTCGTCGATGGTCGGTGCCACGTGGTACTTGAGCATCAGGTCGGTCAGAAACTGCACCGCCTCGACCGAGCGCGGCCCGTCGAAGTGGCCCGTGGCCCGGCGTCCCTCGGTATCGAGCACGTCGCCGCCGTTGGTCCACAACCACAAAACCCAGAAGGGCATGACGTTCATGAAGTGCATGCCGTACTGTCGGGGTGCCGCGCCCGGCTGGTCGGGGGGCGTTGTCAGCATCTGAGCGGTATGCAGGAAATCGTTCCAGGTCCAGCCGCGCTGTGGATAGGGCACCCCCGCCGCGTCAAACAGCTTGCGGTTGAAGAACAGCATCATGGGCGTAAAGTCGAGCGGAATCGAGTAGACCCGTTCGTCCCGGCGGAAGATCTGTACGACCTTTTCGAAGTAGTCGGCCAGGTGAAACTCCGGGTCGCGTGCGATAAACGGCGCAAGATCACACACCACGCCGTTGTTGATGAACACGGCGGCCGAGGAGGCGTCCAGCGCGACAACGTCGGGCACACTGCCGCTGACGTGCATCATCAGCAGCTTGGGAGCATACTGGCCGAAACCGGGAATCTGCTCGAACTGCACGCGGACGCCGGAATGTTGCCGCTCGAACTCCCCGCGAATCTCGCGCTCGAGTGTCATGAAGCTCGATTCGACGGCCGGGCTGCCCCAGTTGGCCACGCGCAGCACGATCTGTGGGGGGGACGCGGCGCGCCCGCGGGTGGCGCGCGACAGGATCGCAAGCAGCACGACCGCGGAGACGAGGCTAACAACCGCGATGACTCTCATGAACTGCCCGAGTCGCAGGGGGAGCGCGCCCGGCCGCTACACGCGTCGGGCACGCTGCCCGGAGTATAACTGCCGGAGAGCTCGTCGGCCATGCGTCGCGCTGCCCGTGTGCTCGTCACTTGCGGTCTGGCAACAGGCGCTCGTAAAATGACCACCTGCGATTCAACGACCTCCACTAGCGTCTGGTGCACTATGAACCTGCTGCCGCTGACCGTACTCGCCGCCCTCGCCCAGGAGCCCAAGCTACCCGTCATCCGCCTGGCGGCCGACGACACCCGGGTCGAGCACTCCTGCCGGATCGAAATCCCGCCTGACACAGTGATCGGGGACGCTAACGGTGACGGCGTGATCCACATCCTGGCGTCCGACATTGTCGTGGAGTTGTCGGGGGCGTTGCGCGGCGCGCCGGCGGACGCCGCACCGGATCAGTACGAGGGCTACGCGATCCGCGTGGCTGGCCAGAAGAACGTGACGCTGCGGGGGGGGCGGATAAGCGGGTATCGCTGCGCGGTGTGGGCCTCGGCCGCCGACGGCCTTACGCTGGAGGACATCGACGCATCGGACAATCGTCGCGCGCGGCTGAAGTCTGACCCGCAGGTCGAGAACGGCGAGGACTGGATGTTTCCGCACGACAACGACAAGAACGAATGGCTAACGAACTACGCGGCGGCGCTGTACGTCGAGGACGCGGCGCGGGTGACCGTCCGTCGCTGCCGTGTGCACCAGGGCCAAAGCGGACTCTGCCTGGACCGCGTGACCGGGGCGAAGGTCTACGACAACGACTTCTCGTTCAATTCGGGTTGGGGCATTGCGCTGTGGCGCTCGGGGCACAACATCATCACGCGCAATGCCTGCGACTTCTGCATCCGGGGCTACAGCCACAAAATCTACAACCGCGGCCAGGACTCGGCCGGCATTCTGGTTTTCGAGCAGTGCTCCGACAATGTCTTCGCCGAAAACTCGATCACGCATGGCGGCGACGGCGTTTTCGGGTTCGCCGGTAAGGAAGCGCTCGGCGAGGCACCGGCGGCCAAGACGCCGCTGGTCCATACCGGTTGCGACCGTAACCTGTTCGTGAAGAACGACTGCTCCTACGCCGCAGCGCACGGCATCGAGATGACGTTTTCGTTCGGCAACCGCTATTTCGCCAACCGCCTGGTGGGCAACGCGATTTGCGGGCTATGGAACGGCTACTCCCAGGAAACGCTCGTGGCCGAAAACGAGATCGCCGAGAATGGCGATATGGGCTATGGGCTGGAGCGCGGCGGCGTGAACATCGACAGCAGTCGCGCGAACACGATTGTGCGGAACAAGTTCCACAAGAACGAATGCGGCGTACACCTGTGGTGGGCGCCGCTCGACGCGTTGCAGGGCTGGGCCGCCGCGAACGTCAAGGACTGGGAAGGGAACCTCATCGCGGATAATGTGTTTTTGGACGATACCGTGGGGCTGCATTTCCGCGGGCTGGGTAAAGTCACACTCGCGGGCAACCAGTTCGAAAACGAGCGCTGGGAAGCGGTGATCGATCCAAAGACGCAGGTGGTTCGCGACGAATCCGTCGCCGTGCCGCCTACGCCGCTGCCGGAGTACCCCGTCTTCGGGGACACGCGGCCCGTCGGAGCACGGTCGCCGCTCCGCGGCCGCGAGAACATCATCATGACCACCTGGGGCCCGTGGGACCACAACTCGCCGCTGGTACGGCGCATCGCGGATGCGGGCCCAACCCAGACCTGGGGCGTCTATTGCGCCGGCACGAAGCCGGAGTACGAGCTGCAGGGCGCGGGCACGCTGGGCCGGACGGCGCGACTGCCGGAAGGGCCCGATCCGGGCGAGGCGTACACCATATCTGCCGCGGCCACCGGTCTGCACCCGTACACGCTGACGGTTCGCGCCGGCGACTTCCGCGAGCAGGTCCACGGCACGCTCATAGTCGCGAAGTGGGATGTAACCGAGTTCCCGTGGACGCGCGATCCGAGCACGGACCTGGAGGGCTGGCGGCAGGAGGCGCACAGGCGGCAGGCGCAGACCCGCGCGCTCGACGGGTTGAGCCTGGCGCACGGCCCCGATCCGCTCGAGTTCGGGCCGCCCGGCAGTACGTCGCCGGCCGATTTGAACGGCACGCGCCCGCGCCGGCCGACCGGGATCATCGCGCAGACGCGCCTGCCGATCGCGGCCGGAGACTGGACGGTTTCGCTGCTGGGCAACGGCGGCCTGCGGCTGCTCCTGGACGGCAAGCCATTGCTGGAGGATTGGAAAGTTGGCGGTACGCGCCGGCTGACGGCGCCACTGCACATCGATGCGACGCGTGAGGTCGCCCTGATCGTCGAGCAATGTCGCGAGCGGGCTAGTCTGACGCTCGCACTCTGGATCGAGCCAGCGGCCAAGTGAACGGACGAGGAACGCGGTGCGCGTGCGCGGCTGGCACCGCCCCTGGCAGCTAGACCGGATTCAGTTTCCCTGTAGCGGCCGGGCTCTGTCCCGGCCGTGGAGTGCTCAGGGCGCCCACGGCCGAGACGGTCCGCCGCGGCGGATCGGCCGCTACACCCAAACCGAAACGGCCCTAGACCGTGGGCGGCGCGCCAGTGCGGGGGAATCACAAAAGCAGGCCGGCACAATCGCCGGCCTGCTCGCAGGTGCACTCTTATGCTAACGCTACGCTCTACTGGCAACCCGGCCCGGGGCACGGGCAGCCGTTGGGTTGGACACCGCCGCACTGTGTCATAAGCGCCACAAAAGGATTGATGTCGCCGAAATCCGCTGGCTCGCCGTACAAGCCGTCGCAGTTGATGTCACCGTTAAGCTCGTTGCAGCCCGGGAACGCACCCTGCCAGGCGACGAAACTCGACAGATACAGCACGAACGGGTTGATGTCGCCGAAGTTGATGAACCCGTCGCAGTTCAGGTCACCGACGCAGACGGGTGGCGTTACCACGCCGATCCACAGGTCTTTGATGTTGGTCTCATCCCAGCCATCGCCGTTCCAGTCGGTGCCGTGGAACTCGATGCGGACGACCTTGCTCAGGTCAAAGCCCGCCTCGGTAATGTCGGCGCCGACCCCGGGGTGATTGGCCAGCCCGTACTGGACGTCGACATCCACGTTGAGCCACTCCGGATACTGGTGGCCGTACAGCGGGTTCAGCTCGCCCTCGATGTACTCATCGTAGAAGTTCGGCCCGTAGCAGATGCCCAGGCAGCCGCGCTTCCCGTAGGCATCGCGCAGCGTGACCATGATGGGGGCGTCCTGGTACGGCTTGGGCAAGCAGTTCGGGTCGCTCGGCTCGCACGCCCAGTTGCTGGCATCCTGGAAGTAGCGGCCCGTGAATTTCAGGTGCATATTCGGTGCCGATAAGTCCTGCGTGCCGTAGCAGGTCTTCAGCAGCCGCACCCATGGGCCGTGGTACCACGATTGGCCAATGAGTATGTACCCGCTGGTGTAATCCGTCGGGTCACCGTAGATGTCTTCACCCACGTAGATCTCGGCGACCTCCGAGTACCCCTCCCACCACGGATACATCGGATCGCCCGGGTAGACCGGCTGGTAGATCATGACGCCGTAGTTGGAGTAATTGACCTGCGTGTCCATCGGAATGTCGATGGGCAGCGGCAGAGGTGTGCCCACGGTGATCTTGACCTCGTCCGAATCACCCGTGCACGGGAACGTGCCGCCGACGACCAGGGTGATGTAGTGCACGCCGGTGAGGAGTAGCACGGTCGGCGTCGGCCCCGTCGCGATCTGGGTGCCGCCCTCGTACCACTTGTAGTAGCTGGCGCCGACGCTGTTCTCGCCGTGGAGCGTAACCGACTTGACCTGGCCGCAATTCGCTGCGATCGTCTGATCGTTCCCGGCGTTGGCGTCCGGCAGCGGCGGCGGGTCGGACGCGGTGATCACGTAGTTGTCGACCGCAAACTCGTCGTTCGGGCTGTAACTCCCCCCGACGATGCGGAGCTCGAGCCAGTCGGCGCGGGTGGCGACGCCGCCGGGGACGTCGGGCGTCCAGTCCGCGAAGTAGCGGTTCTTGCAATAAACGACCCCGTCGAACGTCACGCTGACAAACTGACCCGAGAGGTTCGCGGGATCATAGATCAGCGTCCACTTGACGGTGTGCCAGTTGACGTCGGTCCACGCCGGGCTGCCGTCCGGGCCATAGCCCGCACCGCTGCCGTCGGGGTTCGGCGAATCCCAGGACTGGCAGGCCGGGCCGGCGCCACCGTCGTAGTGCATGCTGCCGATCGGGGCGTAGCCCTCCACGTTGTCGTACAGGCGTGAGGAGCGCAGCATGCTCGGCCAGCCCGGGGCCCCGCTGTTCATGTTCGTGACGTTCTTCACGTCGTATTTGATCTCGATCATCCGGCCGTAGGTGACCAGATCCGCGATGAAATTCTTGCGCAAGCGGATCTCGCCGCCGACGTTGGTGAGCTTGACCGCCTGGCTACCGGGCAACGCCGGGCCGTTGTCGTTGTTCACGATCACGGCCTCGCCGCCGCTGATGAGCTGAATCCAGCTGTCCTGGCCGGCCAAGTTCCCCGTCGTGTACGTGGGCGCTTCGAACGTGATTTGCAGGGTGTACGTCGCCCACGCCGGAGCACCCAGCAAGCCGATTACGGCCACTACTCCCAGCAACCTCCACATGCTCAACCTCATCTCACTAACCTCCTTCGTCCCCCGGGACCTCGCAAACGCGGCTCACGCCGCCCACGAACACAATGCACCCCAAGACAACACTCGCGCGCCGCGCAACGCCACGCGCGGCGCGTATCCCACAAAACTCCGCTGCCCCATTTGCCTCCTTCCACATTCACGCGGTCGCGTTCGACACTCTCGCCAAGCCGCCAGACTTGCCGCCGCAGGTCCAACCCGCCGTCACCTGCGGCTGCCGTCTATTGTAACATATCGGGCCCGGAAGCGCGACAATTCTTTCTCAAGGGCCCGGGCCGCGGTCCCTCTGGCCGGGACGGCATAGCCCCGGTCGGAGGATTCGCCAGTCGCTCAGTACCGCCTGCCCCGGCTACTCTTCCTCGTCCTCACGGAGCGACACCTTGCAGAAGGGGCAGACGAGCGGGGCGTTCGCAGGCTGCGGCGGGATGGCCCGCTTGCACTTGGGGCAGCGCACCGTGCCGATGCGGGCCGCCTTCTCCCCGCACTTGGGACACTGGACACCGCCGGTCTGCGGATCACGCGAGAGCTTCTTATACTCTGCTGACGGAAGGACCGTCTCCTGATCGCACTTGGCGCAGACCAGGATGACCGCATCCTTCTCGCTCCCGGATGGCCGGCCGGCGCCCGTCCACAAGCTGCGCGCGGAGTACGCGAGCGCCGCGACGATGAAAACGGTCGCCGCGATCCGCAGAATTGCGCCGCTTCGTCCGCTGAGCTGCAGCCGCAATTACTCTCCCTTGGTTAGATCGCTGGGGTCCAGCCGCTCGTCGCGCAACCGGCGTCTAATCATTCTGTTTCAGATGCGGCTTGTAATCGCGGCTCCACATCATCCGCCACGAATCACGAACATTATCCGGGTAGAGGCGCCTCAGGCCGTCCGAGATCATCACGCCGGCAACTTGCCGCATACTCTTGGTGAGATCGAATTCTGGGTGTGTAAACGTGGGATACCACTGCACGTGCCCGTCGAAGAAACCGATGTTCATGCCCCAGAGGTTGTTCTTAACGTGGACAGCTCCCGGGCTTTCGTAGCCCCAGCACCAGTCCTTCAGGCACTGGGCGATCACCTGGTCCCACATCCCATCCCGATTTGACTCCCCGAAGCAAATCCACTTTGCCGGCTGAGCGACTGTGTTCTCGCGTACGCCCCAGATCTTATCGCCGGGCCAGAATTCATCTTCCGGGTTGCCGTCATAGTCCATCATCCCGGACATCACAGTTTGACCCCCCGCGGGTAGGGCCAGGTCCGTTTGCGATTCCCCAAGGCCCCAGTCGTTGGCGCCGTAGCTGATGAACTCGTAGCGCGCGTCCCAACCCTGGCGCTCCGGGTCCGTCCAAGCGGACCTTTTCTTGACCGCATTGGGGCAATCCCACACCCCACTCTGCTCGCCGCCCCCGACCGTGCCCTCGCCGCGGCCCCGCTGCCCCCCCGGGTCAAAGTAAAACTCGCCATCCGAGAGCTGCTGTGGAAAGAGCTGTGGATGGACAAAGCGCCCGCAACTGGCCAGGTAGCTGTGCGATCCGATCAGGATCGACCGGAGGTTGGCGGCACACTTGAGGCAGCGCGCACTCTCGCGGGCCTTGGAGAGCGACGGCAGGAGAATGCTCATGAGCAGTGAAATGATGGCGACGACGACCAGCAATTCGATCAGCGTGAAAGCGGCCGCCGGTCCGCGCCGCCTACCGAAGTGCTTCACGTTCGTGGCATGGAGGCACATAGACCCATCCTCGGGCGCGCGTGCACTCTAAGCCCAGCCCCCGTAACACATTCTAGTGTAACCTGCCTACAGCGACCATTCAATCCGAGAACTTCGGCCGCGTCAAGCCGCGCGTGTGTAATCCTGTCGGGCCACGGAAGGGCCCCCAAGCCATGCCATGCGGTTTCCCGAACCCCGGCCGACCCCGGGGGCGACGCATTAGAGTTCCTATCAAAACTCCTCCCCCTCTTAGGGGGAGGGCAGGGAGGGGGTCGGATGCACGGCGTTTCGACCCTCCCTCTGCCCCCTCCCTAACAGGGAGGGGGGTATTGTTAGGCGCTGTTAGCGACGCGGGCACACCACCAGGCCGCAATTCATCCACATCCTGCTTGCGTCGTTGACGAACGTCCTGATCGACCAGGTACGTCGTCCCGCTTCGCGGGAGCACCGGCCAATCAGGGTGGCGGGACGCCCCACATTCTGCCACGTGTCGACCCGGCACCGTGCGTGGTTCAGGTGCGGGGAAATCTGCCTCACCGCTGCCGTCCGTCGTGAGCGGTCCCGACTCCTGGCTTTCCAGCCTGCGGCGGTACTGCGGGTGCAGGTGGCCCTCCCAGATCGCGTCGCGAAGTTATCGGCCACTTTCGCGCTGGGCTATGCCGGGCGAGCCGCACGCCGCGCGAGCCCTTCACCCGGCAGTCTCCGGCCCGCGTAGGGTGAGGTCACCTGTTGGCAGGGACCGGCAGGATGCCGATGCTCCCCTTCGGCCCGCGTGGCGTGCGGTTCGCCGCCCAGCCGAACAATTCCATTGAATCTCCGTCGCGCTCGTGTCACACTTGGGGGGTTGGCAAGATGTCCCCGCCGGCGTGCTCACGGGCGTGTCCGCCCCGCCGCGGCTGCGCAATGGAACGGTGTGGGTTGTCTGCCAGGGTCCGGCCCGCGTCCCGAACACGGGCGGCGAACCGTCAAGGAGCACCCCATGCAAACGCGCTCGATCCTCTTGGCCAGTGTCGTCGTGGCGGCTGCTGCAGTGACGGCGGCCCAGGAC
>Ga0315284_10009450_pt1 | contig 13903 bp, 9 predicted proteins | sample YL17G09_16_MG_FD_203696 | JGI IMG/M metagenome (GOLD analysis project Ga0315284, IMG submission 203696) | Sediment microbial communities from Yellowstone Lake, YNP, Wyoming, USA - YL17G09_16 | ecosystem: Environmental > Aquatic > Freshwater > Lake > Sediment | place: USA: Wyoming | collected... | reverse complement strand
GTCAGAATCCTCACTGATGTTGTGAATAAGGTTGTCGATGAAGAGGAACCCATCCTCCACCGTCTGGGGACCGAACACGATTGCGCTACTAAGATCCAGACCCATGCGGGCTGCACGGTCCCGGTCTGTAGCGCTCTCCGAATCTAGAAGAACCACAACCCCGCAATTTTTTTGTGTATTCACCATAAACTGCTGAATAAGTGTGCTCTTTCCCTCACTCTCATTCTCAGAGAACAGTTCCGAGATGCGCCCGAGTGGAAGACCACCCCCAAGGGATCGGTCAAGCATGGTGATTCCAGAAGGAATCCACCCAGCCACGTCACCGATGCCGTGCTGTTCAGCTGTATGCGGCATCCCCAGACCGAAGGAAAACCCCTTCTTTGCCTGGAGATCAGTGACCGTCTTCTTTAGCAGATTCTTAATTGACATCCATCATTCCTTCTTGCTCATTCCGGTCTTTACAGCGCAGGGCATTTTGAACGAACAGGTGCTGCACCAACGAGCATTGGGAGAATGTCCCACGTCGTCCTTGTGAGCAAAGCATACCGGAATATCACCATTCTTTTTCGGAGGAGAGTCCATTCCCAAATCCCTGGAAAGGATATCCTTACCTGAAATACCCAGATCCCCGCCCTCGGGGACGAGAGCATCGGTCTTAGGAAGCGTTTCAGAGAAGGAATCGTTAGGAAGAGAAGGAGCGACTGGGGTAAGTGTCTGCTCAACTGGAGCCTGTGGAGGAGTAGATGGCTGAAAGGAAGACTGAACATTCACCGCTCCACTCACCGTCCTTTGTGCCGTTCCTGTCAACGGCTCCGTAAGAACCGAAGCCTGGATGTAGGACGCCCAGTGTTGGGCCTCAAGCCTCTGTCCTTCCGTAGGGAGAGGATAGGCGGAGTCCAGGTTCGTAATTGTCGAGTAAATAGTCTCGACGAACTTCTCTCCAAAGAGTTCCACAAGATTATAACGGTCAGGAACGGTCCTCCCAGCCACCGTACGACCTTCCACACCAACGGTATATGTCGTCTTCTTCCCCCCACCAGGAAGTGGCTTCTCCTCCCTAGAGAGACAATAACACACAGCCGCAAGGGGATTATCAGGTCTTCCCTCGGGGGATTCACCGGCAGTGATGATCATATTGCTGAGAGTTGAAAATGCCGGGGGAGTTAGGGACAGAACACACGCCCTCGGAGGATTCACCTGAGTATAGGTACTGGGAATTACCTGCCCGGAACTGTCCAGCTTTCCATGAGAGCGGAGCACGACGTTGATTTGGAACTTCCTCCCAGGCATTATGTTACCAGCCTTATCCCCAAGGAGGTCCTTCATTTCCTTAAGAACCCTCACGATGGGATCCTGAGAAGAGATTCCCGGCTCGATGTTCTCGTATGTCTGCCAGGACGTATGAACGGTACGTTTCTTGCCCGGCATAGGAGGAAGTTTATAACACTCGTATACTTCCTTGGCGAGACTTCCCGTTGAGGAATTCCACGGGGGCAGGATGTAAAAGAACACCTGCTGCTGAGGTTCCACTTTCAAAAAGGACAAACGGTCTCCATAGTTTCCTGTTTTCGCAGTTTGCATCTGAGCCCTAAGAGTTCCAAAGTTGATTGCTGGAAGATTAAATTTCATGGCTTCTCCTTAGTCCTCCGCTCCTTCCGCCCGATCATCTCTACGACCGAATCGGGCGTTGTTGCTGATCTGTTCCAGTGACCGACCACGACAAGTAAACGCTTCCTTCAGTTCGTACAACACATCTGCTAGGTGCTTAGATTCCCTAACCTGAGAGGCTGTCAAAACATAGGTGGGATCTTCCGAAACAGTCGCCAATACCAATTTCTCCGTGAACTTTCCCATGCCGTCTTGCGCCTTTATCATAAGGGGTGCCGTCTGTCCTGAGTATTTCACTCTGTACATGCTATTATAAGTCCTCAGAACGAATTCAGCAAGGGTATCCTCCTGTTTCTTCGCCAGTAGAGATGCCTGGCGGAAATAAAAACCTATGGAAGCTCTGAGACGTGGTTGTTCTGCCAACTCTGCCTGAATATCCAGGATGGGACGTTCAAGAACCCCAATTATGTACTGAAGAACCTTGGTGTCATACTCTGTCCACACTCCCAACCTCTGCCCGTCCTCCGCAACCCTCATTAAGGTCGCCGTTGTCTTGCTCTTTCCATCAAGCGCCATTCATAATCTCCAGAATATTACCTTGCAAGAGGATTCTGGGGGACGCCCGCTTTACTCGCAGCTCCCTGTACCAGATACCCTTCTTTGCTTCGGCTTCTTTCGGATGCTGTCCGTCTGCTCCGTCTACCACGGGGTAAAGACTACCGGTCTCCATCTCCGCCTGAATTGCATCGATGTCTTCTTTACGCCCAGACAACCCTATCTTGTCGTGGACAATTTTAGTTTTACTCTCGTTCCAGAACAACTTACATTTGCAAAATGTACCCCAGGAAGTACCTATAGAAAAGTCCGCCTCTGGCTTCACGATAAGCCAAGGGTAGATTTCCATAGTCTTCCAGACCATTTGATAATACTGGAGTTCGACGACATCGAAAAACTGACCGGGAGACACGTCAAAACACTGGGAGTCGTGAATTATGGAGTGCGGGAACGCCGTAAGTCCATATCTCTTAATATCTTGCCATGCTCGACCATACGCCTGCCAACACAAGTCCGACGCAACCGACTGCACGGGTGTATTGACGGCTTCACGTAGAACCGTATTTACCTCTCCTGGATTGTCAGACCCCATTCCCTCAAGAAAACGAACCCTACCGAGGGGAGTTACAACCAGCATGTTCATACGTGCTTCGTTGTGTTGCCGTTCTATAAATTTCTCAAACTCGGGGAATTCTCCGAACAGCCTATTTTGAATATCCTGCGCCGCCTTGGTCGGTATATGCAACTCTTGCGCCAAAGATGCCACTGACTGCCCATATATAATTCCGAACGTAACTCTCTTCACGGGCGTTCGTATGTCGTCCGTCACCTGATCCTCGGAGATACCGTGGACAAGAGACGCTACGAACCGATGGATGTCCTTTCCGGAATTCAGAATTTCTGCCGCCTTGGTAGCTCCGGCCATGGAGACCATAACCCGGATCTCGATTTGAGAATAGTCAGGTTGGACCAACAATCCACCCTTTCCAGCCCATCGGGAAATGTAGGGAGCCTTGATGTTAGCCTTCGGGTCTCCAGACTTGGACGGGAAGTTCTGAGCATTTGGCCTTGAGGACGACAAGCGCCCGGTATCGGTCCCGTGCATATTGTATCCAGGATGTAGACACCACGCCCGAGGGAACTTACAATACGGACGGTATAGCTCGAACACCCGGTCCTTCGAGTCCCAAGGCACCCCGACTTCCGGTTGGTCGATGATAAGACTATAGATTCCCTTAACGTAGGTGCCATACATCTTTGCAAGTTTCTTAAACTCGCTGGTCAGCTCAAAGAGGTCCTTAATACGCTCCCACTTTCTCACCTGCTCTGTATCACCAGCCTTCCTGTACTCCTCTTTCCGCTTATCTATGAGATTCATGGCGATATCCCGATTGTTGTCGGAGGTAATAAACCTCGTCCGGACGTGCGGATTCACGCACTTACAACGCTCCCGTCGGCACGAGTTACACACATCCTTCGGGTCCCATTCAGTATCCGGGCTGTCATTCCATAGAACGTCTAGAGTCTGCCACAAGTCTATGGTCTGTGGAACAGAGCTGGGATTGAATCTATGGTCTTCGTGCTTCAGAAAATCTTCCAGCGTCAACACTTTCTTAAACTTCTTGCGTGTACCAGGTACCCCGTCATTGTGCTTCGTAACCGGATCCAGATACGCATCATATCGCTTTTTCAACCAGGAAATGACAAAACAGTTGGAATTGATTTTCTGGACAACATCTTCAATCCTCTGCGGATACTCACTGTGCAAAGCGTCCAGTTTCTCCTTGTCCACTGGCATCCCGTAGTACACAAGGTCGCAGATTACCTCCCACCCCTTATGACGCCCATAGTAGTGCTCCCAGTAGTGCTCCCACCGCCCACATTCCACCAGTTCCTTCTTGATTTCCCAATATGCCCGGCGTGTAATATCTGAGTCCCCGCAGGCATAGTTCAGGGCAATGTCCAACGGCATGTCGTCGAAGGTCTTCTTCGGATTCTCTGCACGCCACTCCAGGGCGGGGGTCTTGTGCTTTCCAGTCCCCAGATAACGGTTGCCGATGTCATCTAGACCCGACCGACCTTGCATCCCCATCCGTAACCAGTGATCCATGAGCATTGTATCCCCTACCACCTTGAACCCGTCCAGTCCCAATTTGCACCGGAGCATGTTCACATCGAACACCCCGTTTTGGTAGACCGTGGGAACCGTCTGGATGAGACGCTCCAGGTGGTGGCGCAGAATTTGCATGGACACAGCGTCGTTGAACTTCGACTGGGAATGGTTCACCATCAAGGCGACAGCCTCATTGTCATAACGGCTGAATTGAAGGGTGAGAATTTTCACTCCAGGGTGGAAACAGGATAGGAGAACCTTGTTGGTCTCCAACTCGGATGACTCAAGGTCCAGGGAGATGAGAGGAACCGTCCCGTCCTTGTGAAGCTGAATCGTTTCGTCCACATACTTAATCCAGTCGTCCAACTCCGTAATCCAGCGGTAATTCGTCTCCGCCTTGTCGAATACGGTTCCCTCCACCAGATGCTTCGCCTTCTGAAGGTCGAAGACGGTATCCTCGGACTCCTGACTGCTGGGGCCTCTGCCGTTTCGGAGGATGTAGGCTGGGTGTAAAATGGGTAGGACAGGGGTCTTCAGCCACTCCTCGTCGTACCCCAATTCTGTCTTCGCCTTCTCAACCTGCTCCCGGCACTTCGCCTCATCCGTTTGGGCGTTGTGCTTCGTCCCGAAGTAAATCTTACGCTCCGAATCGAAGGAAGACAGCTTCGCCTGTAGCACCTTGGAACGGACCCACAGATAAAATGTCTCGTACTGAACCCAATACGGAATGTTAATAGAATGCCACTCTCCGTGTTTCCTAGTAATACCCGACACCACACTCTTTCCCGGAGGGTTGCAGACTGCCTTCCACGGGATCGACCCTGCCGTCACCAGAACCTTGGGACGATATAGGACCAGGAGCATGAGGCTGTGCGCCACGCAGTGAAGCACCTCATCGAAACTGGGAGTCCCAATCCACTCCCCTGCCGCTGCACGGGGAGGACACCAGCAGGCGTTGCTGACGAGTATCTGGTCTTGGGGGATCCCCACCACAGAGACGAGTTCCCACAAAAGCTTCCCAGACCGACCCACAAAAGGCTTTTTGTCAGTTACCTCCTTCGCTCCAGGAGCCTCTCCAAGGAACAGGTAGCGAAGCTTCGAGGGGTCCCGAGAGTCTCCCAGGAACCGGGGGTCTACTCGATAGCATCCCCGGCACCTAGTCGCAATGGCGCAGGTAGAGCATAGCGACGAGACTGGATTGCGAATAGTCCCGTTACTTTGGTACGGACTATACGACATCCCCTGATTTCTCCTCTCTCATGTTTCCAGACGCCATTTGTGCCCACTTCTCCAATTCGTCAAAGGACTTCAGAATCTCCACGCCATCCTCTTCCGAGAAATACAGTCCAGGACTCGGACCAATCTGAAGAGCCGTCAGCTTCTTCCCAAGAGCCGCTGCATACCCGGCCTCGAAGAGGACAAGGGTAGCCGGAATGTTCTGCGGAGGGGATAAAATCTGACAGATACCGACAGTATCCGGAAGTACTATCGACATCCCCTTCGGAACGTCATTCTGCTGTTCTATCTGACCCGGAAGAAGAATTGACTGTTTCTTCCCGGACAGAGATCCAACGCTCTGTCCAGTCGCTGCCATTCCGGCGTTGATGAGCTGAAGTATAGGCGGGGGAAATGGAAGGTCGAGTTTCTTCTGGACGTTGCAGATGGCACACAAGGAAACCCCGTCTGGAAGAAGACCGTCTGTCCACAGGAGAACTAAGTCTGCCTGGGAGATAAACGCAAGTCGGTCCAGAAGCTTCGGTTCCTCGGGAGCCATCTTCGGCAGGATCTCTATGCCAGCCTTCTCAAGGATTGCGATAATCTTTTCGGCGCCAGCATACTGGGGCTCGTTAAACGCCGGAACGGAAACGAATACTTTTGTTATTTTATCTCCTTTGGTCATACCTTCATCACCCCTACAGTGCTGCCAAACGTAATTTCGGAAGAGTTAAGGAAGTTACAGGAATCATTCCACACTTTTTATATGCCGTGAATTGTTCTCTTCCCATGTCGCCTGGGTCCATGTCTGCGGGTAGAGGTATAATATTCACTTCTAGTCCTATTATAACCGCCCGCTCCGCCGTGTCAAGAGTCTCATCCCAGGCATCTCCGTCCAGAGCAAGATTGACCTTCCGAACCCCCGCATCCCACATTCTCCGTATCTGGTCGTCTGTGATAAATTTCCCCAGGGCAGCTACGGCGTCCCTACCAGCCGCCAGCGCAGAAAACACCCCTTCGCACACAGTCACTTCTCCTGGAGACACCGACAACGCTTTTTCCAGAAAAAGAACGTGGAAACGACGGTCCACGCTGGGGTTATGGTAAGTCTTGTGATGTATATTTCTTGCAACCCAATACTCGCACTCCCCAGACTTACTGAGGTTGGGGAGAATCACCCATCCATCCATCTCCCCCGTTCCCTCCCCGACGCTGTACCATATAATGTCCACATCTGGGACACCTCTCCCTCGTAGATAGCGATGAACCCCGGAACCGGAAGTTACTGGTTGGTACCACTCCGGCAGCTCCGCCTTCGGTATAGTAAATTTTTCCTGTGGTGCTCCTAGAGAAGATATCCTCTGCCGGAGATCGTTTAGGGTAGTCTCGATGTGAACAGGTACCTCTTGGAGTTCCACACCGAGAAGGGCAAAAAGGTAATTCAAACTTCCAGCTATACCAGATTTGAAGCAGAAAAATTTCGCTTTAGCTAGATTTACATAAAGATGCTTTTTCCGGTCTTCCTTGAACGGATTCTTAAACTTGTCCTGGAATGGACTTTGGAATCTCAACTCTCCCGTACTGGTGGGCGTTGGCTCTCCCAGAAGGCTGAAAAGCGCCTGTACGTTGGGATCGTTGAGGTTTACATCCATTTTTAATGCGGTAAGGTATCAAAGAAGTTTTCGTCAGACAACACGCGGGGAACACTACTTGCACGAGGTTGTGTTGCCCGCATAGGGGCGTCCGCCGGTCTACCGTTATAAATCTTGGCGTTCTTGTAACAATCCTGAGACTTTGACCGTGCGTTATCGTCCTTCTGATTCTCCTCCGCCTCCCTAGTCTCCGTCTCCGTCAGCTCACGGACCAGAACCTTATCTGGATCGAACCTCATCCAATAGGTATTGCGTGCCCGACCATCACGAGCCTTTACAGCGTAAAGGCGCATAACGTTAGTTCTGTACTCGTTCAGCCTTTGGTTCATCGTGAGGATGACATCAGCTGCTTCCACCTTCTTCCAACTTTCGGCAACACCTGTCTCATCGATTAGTTCTGCGTTGTTGTCGAACCTCCTCACTTGGGAACCCGTCCACACCGGAATCTCGAACTTGAGCCCGATTCCGATTAGAGAGTCATAAATCTGACCCATTCCACGGAATCGATCGTCCTCCCCACCCTTCAAGCGGTCGGCATAGTCTAGAATGAGCATCCCAGGCACGATGTTCTCAACCATAATGAGATTGGAGACGTACCACTTTATCGCTTCGACACTTGTAGACCCAGGAGGGAAATGCTTGACGTAGATGGGAGCCTGACGCCCGATTTCTGGAGTCATTTTCTTCGTGTACTCCTCGCCCCCACGCTTCACATCCCCAATGGACATACCCGTAGACGCTGCCCCGTACTTCAGGACAATCGCCCAGTCACTCATCTCGCAAGTGATATGTATAACAGCTTTTGTAGGTTTTTGCTCCCTAGTCGCCTTCTCGTACAGGTAGTAGGAAGCACTTAAACCGATAGCGGTCAAGAGAGTACTTTTACCCTTATTTGGTCCCCCAACGACGACGGCCAGCTCCCCGGCTCCAACACCACCATTCAAGTCACCGTCTAGAGACGGCAACCCCGTAGGCACCTTAGTCCGATACGTCGCACTATTCTTAATAACTTCCGGTAGATTCAATGCGACTTTCTGAAATTTCAATCCAAAGTCTCTTCCTGTTCCTTTCAGACACGCTAATTCTATTTCTTTACTAATTTTTTCCGATACGTCCTCTCCATCGTCGGCCGGCTTCTCCTGCTCCATCCAGTCTATTGACCGTATCATGGCGTGCTTTATAGCCTGTCGCCTGGCGAACTTTACAATACGAGAAGCGATATAATCCTCATCGCATTGACGGTCATAGATATAATTCGTCCAGTGCCGAAGGCGAGCTTCAAGCCCTTGCTGCCCTGACTTGTCATAAGTCTGAGCGTAGTCATGAAGAAGGCAATCCACAGTATCCCGATGCGGGACCGTTCCACGAGATTTGAAGAACAACAGAACGATGTAGGCTAGGGTAGACAACTCCTGAGTCTCGAAGTACGTATGATCGATTATGTCGATGTACTTCGCTAGAAATTGTGGGTCCCTAAGGCAGAGTGCCAGAACTTGAAACTGAAAAGACTCCCCATATCCCCATTTCTCTGCTGACGTTTGCATGGTCTCCTTCAATAGTTATACAATAGAGCCCGCCACCTCAAGAGTCTTGAGGTACTCTTTCGTTGCCTCCACAAAACCCCTCTTCTTGAACGACTCCAAGATTCCGGATTGGCGGGCTGCCTCCATCATGAAGTGGGCCTTCGCCAGGGTCGAGAGCTTTTTCACACACTCGTCCACATTGTCTCCGTCTTCGAGTTCAGCACCAATAGTAAACGAGGGCTTGATGCAACTAAAACGGTCCGCAGGATCTCCAAAACTGGTGGGAATTGTTTGACTGATTCCTATTTCAATTCGATTTAACTTCACGGTAACTTTTTCTCCAAAGTTTAACTTTTTCGCTCGTATTTCGTACATCCAATCCAAGTAGTCCTGTTGTGCTGCTATAACTGGCCAGCCTTGTCCAGTAGCGGCGGCGATTCTCTCTTGAGAGTGCTTCAACAAGACGCCGTGGCAAGTATCCCATGGTTCCCAGATTCGTGCAACTCCTTTTCCATCTGCCCGACGCAACACACGTCCAACTTTTTGTCGAAACCGCTGCTCCGCCTTACCTCCCGCTGCATTGATAAGATCGGATAAAAAGGGAACGTCCATCGCCTCGTCGTAGATGCGGGACCCGATTAGAACTTTCAGATCCCCACGTTGAATGTGCCAAAAAATGTCCACTCGGGATGAAATCTGAACATATCCCTCTTCCACTCCCACCTGTTTTGGCGGATTCTTTGACTTTTTGTTCTTTGCAGTCACGGGACGGTTATAGATGGGAATATCTTCAAAGGGTATCTTTAATATCTCTGCGAACTCTCTTGGAACAAATCTCACTCCTGACCCGTAGGAACAGACTGAGGCGATACCGTGATCCTCCCACAGACATCTCTGGAGACCCCTTCCGTGCTCCAGAACTTCCACCGAAATAAGCGGGAACCCGCCCATATCGGATATGTTCGCCGCCAGAATACAGATACGATGATTCCGTTCATCGTTTTCGATAATTCCTTTCTTGTAGACGGTCCTCCATAATGCCTTTGCCACCCACGAATTATAGATAGGTCCGGTCTGCACTTCTTCTCCACCCGCTGCGAAACTTACCACAGTACAGGGAGCGAGTTCTCCCATCTCCTGTAACTTCTCCGGAGGCACGTAAATCAGTGTGGGTCCCAGAAGTCCCGTGAGGAAGGTATCATAGGGATGGATATAGTGCGGGTTGAACCTAGACGCTGCGTCCTTGTAGGGAGTACCAGACAGACCGAACCGGCGCTCCGCCTTGCACTGAATTGCCACAATTTGCCACGTCACCGCCGTTGCCTGATGATGAACTTCGTCGGCGATGAACAGTTCGCAATTTTCCAAAAGGTCCAACACCACGGTATCCCTGGACTTGATGCCACTATATACACTATTGATAACTGCCACGATTACCATCTTGTCCATCTCGTAGAGGGAATCTCCTAGACGCCCCACCTCCCCTTCGTTGAATCCCCTCTTTAGGTAGCGCTCATACACCTGATGCATTGCAGCGCAGTCTGGAACGAGATAGAGAGTCTTTGGGGTCCCCAGGACCCGAGTAAAGGCAATAGCAACTTCAGAGTTATGAGTTACAGTAAAGTCCCCTAAAAGAAACCGTCCGTCCCCGTCAACCTGGAATCCAGCATACTTTCCTAACCCTATGGGACTAACCGAGATGCCTGTTCTCTGTACATTCTTCTTCTGTATTCTTAGAGAGCATCTTTTCCTTTTTAGTAAGGTAGGAACCTCGGATAGATTTCCAGATATGGATATCCTATTGTAGATACCAACAAATCCATTTTGGCAGGTTGATATCTTCTTAGCAGAGATAGACCTAAAACCAAGGCTTCTGCACAAAAACAGTATGTCTTTACATAACACGTCTGATTTTGTAGATATCTCAAAACATTTATTGTGACAATATCCGTCCGAATCTATAAGACCGGCAAGTAGGGAAAGTCTATTCTTACGAGAAGATAGGAGGTAGATTTTTGGTATCTCAAAACTATCAGCTGGAAACAACTTTCTCATTCCGCAAAGAAGACTGTTTCTATTTTTTCCTCCTATACACCCCGAAGATAGAGCCCACGAAGGACAGGCACCCAAGGTGTACAGTCTACGAATCAATTTAAGAGAGTTTTTCTCAGCAATATCCCTGAGGTAGCTTACAATCTCTACATCTTTATCTTGGGTAGTTATTGTAATCTGCTCCAACTCCCCCCGTTTGTTCCTCTTTTTGGTACCGTCTCCTATCCATAGACCTACAAAATAAGGATCAACACTTAAAGAAGATGTGTTGCTCCATTCTACACCCACGCTAAATTGTTTCCATAAGTTTTTATCCGACTTAGATGAAGAGAGATAATCTCCTAACGGAACATCTTCAATCAATCCGTCTTTTTTCCCAATTCCCTGGTTAGTCCGCACAAGTGTCAAAACGTGATTACTATTGCATGTCCAAGAGATTCTCGTATGCGATACTATCTCATACATAGGACCGTGCCCCACACACGTAGATAGAACCCTTCTCGGAAGAGAATCAGGACCCATAAGAACGTCACCCACCTGTATATCCTGAGCCTTTTTAGTGTCACCAGAATATAGAAGTACAGGAACGTCCACTCCTAAACATTTTCCGCTCCCGGTCGCCATCTCCAGGACTCCCCTCCCGTATTTCAGCGCCCTCCGGAGGGCATCCACTTGGTAGGGCTTCAGAACGATGCCCGGCAGGATATTGGGGTCCACCTCCGGAAGGGTCGTGGTCCACCCCTCGATGGGATCGCAGGGCCACCCCTCCAGCTCCACACTGTAATTGCGCCGCTTTGCCCAAACCAGGAACATCCCCGCAAGTCCTGTGAAGATAAGACCTTCGTCCTTCTCGAAGAACTCGCAGTACGGAGGAATATCGTCCGGATCATGGACGTTTGCATCAAAATCTGGGTTTTTAACTCTCAAAGAGGCCAATAATCCTTCTTTTACTACCATAGGAGCATCCACTACGGAAAAAACAGGTCCGTATTTTAGTTTTAAAGTCAGACCCGGCATCTTACTCCTTACTCCAAAACGGAATAAGATCGATTCCTATTGAGTTCCTGCCTACCCTCTCCGCAACCTTACAGGTCGTCCCGGACCCTACAAACGGATCCAGGACCGTCTCTCCAACATACGTAAACATGCGGATGAGACGCTCCGGTAATTCCTCCGGGAAGGCAGCTATGCGCCCAGCCTTGCCCTGTTTCACACCCGGAAAGGTCCAGACCCCACGGAACCACTCCGAACGCTGCTGGCGGGTTAGCCGAGAGGATTCCCTGATCTCTGGAGAAGTCGGAGTCTTCCGCTTCCCCAAGCGTTTAAATATCAGGATGTACTCGTGTTCGTACGTCACCATTCCCTCACCGGGGTAATACGTCGAACCCATCCATTTTCCCCCTCCGGTGGTCTTAGTAGTAGTAATATGGTGCCAGATAATAGATCCCAAATAGAGCAACCCCGCCACTCGACACGAGGTAATGGTATCTGCTGCCAAAGGAAGAATCTGGTAGGGAGAAGCGTTCGTAGCTCTCTGGAAAACATCCCCCACATTGATTGCCAACCTACAACCGTGTTCTAGCACCTTCTCACAAGCGAACCACACACTCCGCATATCCCGTTGATACTCTTCGTAAGTCTGCCCAAACCCTAGCTGATTAGGATGACCGTAGTCTTTGAGGTGAGCATAGGGCGGAGAAGTTACGATGATCTGAACGGACTCCCTATCCAATTTAGAGATTTCTGCAAAAGTATTTCCTATAACATACCGGGTAGACAGCCCGAATTTTTCTTTGAGGGCCTGTTCGAATACATCCATCAGTTTTCTCCTGTCTCGTTAGTATAACCGATGGAGGACTGACCGTCAAGGGTATTCTAGACCGAGCCTCGTTTTCCTGCTCTTCTGCGAGGGTGTCTTCAGGTGTCCACCCTCCACAGAAGCCTAACTTTCGCAGTTCTCTGTCCGCAGCGGCGTGCTCTACCGCCTCCGCCGCAAGCGCTGCCTCCCACTTCACCCTCATGCGCTGCCGGACGAGATTACTACGCTCTTGGAACCTCATCCACTCGATTTTGACCTTGGAGGCGTTCGCCTTCAGGTAGTCGAAGATCCGTTCACGCTTCCACAAGCGGGTCGTGACTGGCGTATCTCGGAAGGAAAACACAATATCCTTCGTATAGTCGTGATTCTTCAGTTCCGGGGACCGCAGGAGGACTGGGGGAATCCTCTTCGCCAGCTGCCCGGAGGTGAAATCCTGGAAGGGTGTCGTCGATTGGGTCAATGTAATAGTCTTCTCCATAGTAGGGGTGTGGGGTACCTGTGCAAAAGTACCGTAGGGCGTCTTTATTGCCTTCTTCTTCCCATAGAAGATAAGATTTGGAATATGACGACCATAATTGCGACGAGCTGAACGTAGGATTTCTGTGGACTTGTTCTTTCCATTACCATAGAAGAAGTCCCGGATCTTCCTCTCTCCCCTATCCGTAAAGTTATAGACACCCCTGGCAGTCCTACGAATCCATCCTGTGTTTAGGAGGGTCTTCAACCATCGCTTCACGTTATTGTCATTAGCTCCTGTCTTTACGAGCCCCTTCCGTGTTAAATCTCTATACTTCTCTGGAACCTCGTAAGGAGGGGCTGGGAGTAGACCGTTTGAATCTGTATTCTTATACGGACCAATGAGTTCACATATTCTAACGAGAGCAATTACGGCGTGGTTGTCGTAGATAAGGATTATGGAATCATCAAGAATATTGTTCCATCTCTCAGCACCTATGGTATTTACATATTGCTTCAGGCGGGTTTTCTGTACTAACTGCTGGCAGACATCATTAGATTCGTTGGAGTAGGGGGATAGACCGAACTGACGCTTGCAGCGATACTTAACAAACTCGCAGAAGCGGTACAGCTTACGAACTGAGCGCCACTTCTTCCTTCCCTTCTCCGTCAGGTGGTCGGACTTAATTGCCGCCCACTTGGCGCCGTTCTTTTGTGAAGACAGTCCGGTGTCTATTTCTTGAATCAGGACTTCCAGCGTCGGAAGGTCTGTTCGCTTGGGAAGAGAGTCCTCGGGCGGGCAAGAAAAGGTTGATGGAGGTCCTTCCATCTTCCTACCCTTCGCAGTCGGATTGGGTTGTCATGATGTCATTACGGGTGACTTCCACCTCCAGCGCTCCACCTAAGTAGA
>Ga0315284_10009449_pt1 | contig 13905 bp, 12 predicted proteins | sample YL17G09_16_MG_FD_203696 | JGI IMG/M metagenome (GOLD analysis project Ga0315284, IMG submission 203696) | Sediment microbial communities from Yellowstone Lake, YNP, Wyoming, USA - YL17G09_16 | ecosystem: Environmental > Aquatic > Freshwater > Lake > Sediment | place: USA: Wyoming | collected... | reverse complement strand
TTCCTTTATTTTTTGATTCCAATCTTGTCCTTTTTTGAAAATAAATAACCAACTTACTTCTTCGCGAATAATTATCCATACTTCTTCTGCTCCTGCTTCAAGAAAATCTTTAATTTTGCTTACTTTGCATGAACAACATTCTCCTACGATAATTCTGTGGGGGGATTCTGCCAAAACATCTGGATGATAATTTAAAAAATTAGATTCAAATAAAATTTCCTTATCATTAAACCCTTTTTCTTTCAAAAGTTTTTTAATGTAATACTTTTCATATTTTTGAACACCTTTTATTCCTTTGAAATCTGCTTCGGAGGGTTTTTCAAATTCGGGAATACCCTGTTTTTCTAACAAAATTGCTTTTGAAACCATAAAGTCTGCCAATACTTGTTCTGTTTTTGATTCATTATATCTTGAATCTCCTTGATTTAAAATACTAAAAATATGTTTTTCAGCTTCATTTAAATCTAAAATATCAATTTCCATGGCCTGCCTTCTCCTGAACTCTGTCAAAAAGATTTGGATCAATAATTGGTTTGTGCGTACCCTGAGATTCTTGGTTTGCAAATTTGACTTTGCCCAAATAAGTAGTATTTTTAAGCAATTTGATTATACCTGATGTGGTCAAATTATTTTTTTTTGCTAATTGAGTTAAACTTATTGGTGTATTTAAAAATTCCTCAAATATCTGCTTAACTTCTTCTGCCTGTTCTTTATTTAAAACAAGCTGTTTGTTTATTATTTCATAACCTTTTGGAGCTCTTGTTATGAAACCTCCTTCTTTTGCTTTTCTTTCCATGCCAAATTTAGTCCTATCCCCAATAATATTCCTTTCAAATTCTGCAAATGAGGAAATTATGTGAAACATAAGTTTTCCAGAAGCGCTTGTAGTTTCAATCTTGTCTTGTAATGAAATAAAATCGATGCCCCATTCCTTGAGTTGATCAATAGTCAAAATCAAATCTTTTAAGCTTCTGGAAAATCGATCAAGTTTGTAAATAAAAATCGCTGAAAATTTATTCTCTTTTGCATCGATTAACATCTGCTTCATTTCAGGTCTATTCATATCTTTGGCCGATTTGCCTTCGTCTCGATAAATCTTGAAGAGATCATAACCCATTGCTTTAGCATAATTTTGGAGCGAATCTTGTTGAGCGTCCAAACTAAAACCATGTTGCACTTGGTCTTGGGTTGAAACCCGAATATAAATTGCTGCAAGTGGTTTAGCTGTTTGAACAGGTGTTTGATTAAAATTTGGTGTATTTGAATTGGTTTTTTTCATAAAATAATCCTCTTTCTTATATACTTAGGGTCTTTATACTTAAGTTTACGTTTACTTAGGGTGCCCTAAGTATATAAATCTTATGCATTTAATTGAAAAATACTGAGAATCAAATCTTAATCTTTTGAGAATTTAGGTTAAGTTAGTGATTTAACCTTGAATTTTTTGAAAAAGGGGTTATCCTCATGTTAACTGTACGTGTTGCTTTTGATTTATCTACTGTTATTCCAAAAGTTTTCTTTGCACTTAGGTTAGCTTTGTTCTTTTTGAAAATTTCAGACTCTTTGTGTGCCAAAAGATAATCAAATACATCTCCGGGATTCTTTTGGTATTCTTTAAATTGCTCTTCACTAATTAAAACGTATTCATGAAAATCATTTAAAGACACATCTCCATGCCTTTCTAAAAGAGGAAACCATACAGAAAGCTTCCCATTTTCTACATAATGAATTCCTAATTGATTCTCTTCAGGAATCTGAAATAATAAATGGGGAGCCGTCAGGTTCTGAAAGTACTTTCCTTTAATATCATTAATTAAAATATCATAAAGAGTATGCTCATACGGAATCAGTTTAGGTTGTTTGTTTGTCATTTTTCTTTTTTATTAATTTTTTACTGACTTTGTGCACTTAGGTTAGCTTTGTTCTGTTCATTTCTTTGAACTTTTTAAGGCCCATTGTGGTTTTATCCAATAAACTAGCATAAATATCTTCACATCTTAGTAAACTTATATCTAAAATATATTTGTAGGCCTTATTTAATGCAGAACACATACTTCTTGCATAATCTATTGGTTCTACCTCTTTCATTGATTCATCGGCATCCATTATGATATGGATTCCTGGATCTCCGATTTTCTTAGAAATTACAACCTTTGGATAAAGTAACCCTACTTCTGCAGAGTTTACCTTAAATCCCATAACTTTCCCTTTGTTATATAAAAAATCTCCAAATTCTGCTTCTTTATTTATGTCTTCTAATACAATTTGTTTTCGGATATTTTTTATGTTCGGGTCTGAATAAAAGACTCCTTCTTTTTTCAAGACGGGCTTGAACTTGCTTAACAAGTTTTTCATAAATGAATCAAGAACGTGTCTTTTTTAATAATTTATATTAAATAAAACATATTTTATTTTGTTCCAAAAATTTCTTAATTTAATTTTTCACGGGCTTTGTGCACTTAGGTTAACTTGGTTATATGCTCTGTTTCTTACACCTTTTGCTAAATTATGTGTTGGAACCATAATAAAAGGTGTTTAAACAGCCTGTTTGTTCTGTTTTACCGACGATGAATTAGATTAAAAAGATGCTCATACACGGGTGTTTGTGAGTGTTTAAATGAACCATTTCATTTATAAACAGGCGTTTGAAGCTGTTTAAACAGCCTGTTTTGCCTAATTTTTTTTGACAAACAGCCATTTTATAAGCAATTTATTTTCCTCTTCATGGATTTTATTGATTTAAATAGAAAGAAATTCTCTGCAAAAAATACTCTCTTTATCGATGAAAAAACAAAACATTTTTAAACTATCTCCTATAACATATGTTATGTTTGGCTGGTTTTCCTGGAAGAAAGAGGATGAAAAGATAAAAGAGGATACAAAAAAGAGTTTTGATTCTGTTAAAAGGGATATAAGTTCTTTAACGGGATGGATAAAACACCTGGATTCTGAAAAAAACTTACAAAAGAGAGATACAAATCTTCTTTTAGAAGATTTGTCCTCGATAAAAGAAGAGGTTGAAGCATTAAAAAATGTTCTCTCTTTAATGAATGATTTAAAACCCAAACAGCTGTTTAAAACAAACAAGCAGGTGTTTAACAAACAGACAGACGTTTATGCTGTTCAAACAGGTGTTCAAACAGGTGTTCAAACACCAAATTTAGACCAATTTTCTGTAACAGAAAGAGCAATATTATGGATTCTATTAAATGCAGATATGAAGCTAGGGTATGATGATCTTTCTGCTATACTTGGAAAAGAGAAGAGTACAATAAGAGGGCAGATAAATGCTATAAAATCTAAAAGTGAGGGATTGATAGAGGAGAGTATTGAGAAGAATGGTAAAAAGAGGGTGTTCATACCAGAAGAAATCAAGGAAAAAGTGCTCAAAAAGCAGAAAGTGAGAGTTAGCGAATCAAAAAATTCAAAGAAATAGCAAAAAAATGAAGAAAACTGGTAAAAAGAGGGTATTGTAAGAAAGAAAAACAGGTAAAAAATAAAAAGGAAAACGCCTGAAAGGGGCAAAAGTGAAGCTTATTTGACTCTAAAAGGATGCTCTATTAGTTATTCGGTGAGCGGTTTAAGTATAGTTAGAGATCTCTAAGGTGTAGAATTGTCGAAAGAGAAGCTACTTTCTTTAGGTTTTGAGAGATAAAAAGGTGGATTGTTTTGTTATTTATTTTAACTTTCTCGACGGGAATTCCTTTTTTTATGAGGCGCCCGATATAATCCCTAATAGAGCTCTCGGTAAGATTTAATTTTTCAGAAAGGGTCTTATAATCCATATACCCCTTCTCTTCCGAAGCTTGATATATAGTCGAGAAAACCAATAACTCTTGCTCTGTAAGGCGCTTAAATTTTAATCGAATCTCTTTTTTTAAATTATCAAGAGATTCAATCATTTGAACAGCATTGTTTATTGAGTCCTCTTTAGGTAAAAAGTTGTTATTGTACGAACCTTTATGTGTCTGTTGGTCTGTTGGTCTGTCTGTCTGTCTGTCTGTTGGAACCCCTTGATTTCCTGTGGAAATGGTCAAGTTTTGGGGGTTTTGGAGGTTTTGGAGGGAATTCTGTGTTGGAATGATTGGTTGTGGTGTCGGGTTTTGAGGGGAGAGTGCTGGAGTTCCCTCTTTTGGGAAACCTTTTCCCTCTTCTTCTTTTCTTTTGGAAAGCTCCTTAAGGATATCACAAATTTCTACTAAACTTCTCCTCGTTTCTATTAAATCTTTACTTAAAAGAAAAACTTCTTTCTTCAAGGAATCTATATCTTGCTTAACTTTAGAAAAAGCCTCTTTTACCTGCTCCATAAAATTTTTAATAATAGGAACTATAAAAAGATTAAGATTGCTAAAAATATATTTAAATTAACTATCCTTTAGAAAAAAATCAGTTTTGGGGTTGCTTTTGTTTATAAAAAAGGTATGTTTTTTCGCTTAATTTCCACCTGCTTCTCTTGGCGTAGTCTTTCCCTTGGGGATTTTTTGTTATTTCAGCCACAAAACCTCTTTTCTTCATGTCAATTAAAAGCTTTTTAACAAATCCTTCGTCTCTGGCTATTTCCCGGGCGATGTGGGATGTAAAGAGGGGCTTGGGGTTTGTAAGATATAGGTGTGCCAAGATTTGTTCGGAAATCTTCTCTTTCTTCTCTTTTGAAATATACATTTAAAATAAAAGATATCTATTTTTTTAAAGTTAACTTAAAATATAAACTTATTTTTTCTTGGATGCTTTAAAAGAAGGAAAGGGGATGTGGGGGGGGAGGTTAAGCTCTTCTTCAAATTGGAGAGCCTTAAGGCTGGACTTTCTAAAGATAAGATTAAACACACTCACCCTAAAATCTTCAGGTATCTTCTTATCTTTCCACTGTTTTAAGACTTCTTTTGCTTGTTGAGGATCTACTGAAACAAGGAGGTTTCCATAAAACTTCAAAACCGCAATATCTTTCTCATAATTGATGGTATATTCAAAACTTACTGCAATAATTTCTTCTGAAGAATTAAAAAGATTGGACTTTACTTCTTTTAAATCAAAAATATCAATGCCCGCAGTTATCTTTAAATCTTTTAGATTATCCGACTTCTTCTCTAAGTCCATTTTTCTAAAGTTAAATCCTACCAAACGCATAAGAAAGTTATTATGGGTTTATTTTTAAACGTTTTGGTGTATATCTGCTTTTTATAAAAATAAATAAAAATCTACAGATAATTAAGCAGGTAAAACAATTCTAAGAATCTTATGTCTAATTTAAATTAAATCTTCCTCTGAAACAATCATAAAATCCCCAATAGCAATTATTGAGCTATAAGGAATTAAGAATTCTCCTGAAGATGTCTTTTCTAAATTCAAATTTCTTGTATAGGGAGTGGGATCTCTTATAACAATACCAATTAGTTCTCCTGATCTGGTTTCAAAGGTTATATCTTTAACAAAACCCAATCTCTTACCTTCTTTTGTTACAATCATCTTTCCAACAAGAACATTGAAAGGATTTTTCTCGCTTTGCATATGAGAGATAAAAGTAAATAATTTATAAACTTTTCTGTAAAAATATATAGAGGTTTAAATGACTGTTTAAGCTTAAAGCATCTGAAAAATAAGCCTCCCTCCCCCCTATTTCTTATGGAAACATTTATAAATAAAATTATTAACTTTTTTTAGTTATATTTATTTTATAAAATTATATATTATATATTATATATATTATATGCATTTTCTTATATATTTTATGAGACATTCAAATTATATTTAATTTTCAATCAAACCGGTTCTTTAATTCAATTAATTTTTATCTTTCTCTTTCTCTCAAAAAGTAGGTTTCCATAGGAAATATAGGTGTTTCTCTTTATGAGTGGTTATAATCTTTTATATAAGGACTTATTTTTTTCCATCGATAACTTAATCGGTTTTGAGGTTTCCACTGGAAATCAACGTGTGGGGCAAAAAGAATAATGAAATTAGAAATAGGAAAGATATTTGATACTTTTGATGAGAACAGAATTTTTAAAGATAAATCTATTTTACAAGCAAATTATGCTCCCAGCGAAATTCCCCATAGAGAAGAGCAAATAAAGCAAATTGCATCTATTCTTGCCCCTGTTTTAAGAGGAGAAAAAACAAGCAACCTTTTTTTGTATGGTAAAACCGGAACCGGCAAAACCCTTGCAACTCGATATGTTCAAGAAGAGCTATATAAAAGAGTAAAAAAAGACGCGGACTTTAAGTTAAAGATAGAATATTTAAATTGTAAATTAAAAAAAGTTTCAGACACAGAATATAGAATCCTAGCAGAATTAGTAAAAAAGTTGGGGGGAAAGGTTCCTCCGACCGGGTTGCCAACCCAAGCAATTTACAGCAAATTTATTGAAACAATTGATTCTGAAAAGAACCTAGTTGTTTTGATTCTTGATGAAATTGATCAAACTGTTAAAAAGATTTCAAATGATTTTTTGTATAATCTAGTTAGATTAAATTCAGAATTATCAAAATCCCAGATTTGTATTGTTGGAATAAGTAACAACCTTACATTTTTAGATGAATTAGACCCAAGAGTAAGAAGTTCTCTTTCAGAAGAAGAAATTCTTTTTCCCCCATACAATGCCTTACAAATTCAAGACATTTTAAATCAGAGAGCAGGAACGGCATTCAAGGAAGGGGTTTTGCAAGAAGGAGTTATTTCAAAATGTGCTGCGTTTGCAGCAAAAGAGCACGGAGATGCTAGAAGAGCATTAGACTTGCTTAGGGTAGCAGGGGAGCTAGCAGAAAGAGACAATTCAAAAAAAATTCTTTTGAAATATATAGATGAAGCAAATGAGAAAATAGAAAAAGATAAAATCTTAGATACTATTCTTTCTGAGCCAAAACAATTTCAAGTCGTTTTGGGAGCAATAATCTATCTTTTAGAAAACAGAAAGGGGGATTCTCCTGTATTTACAGGGGAAGTTTACGACTTTTATCAACAAATTTGTCTAAAAAATAAACTAGAAGTCTTAACCCAAAGAAGAATAGGTGAAATAATTCAAGAGCTGGATATGCTAGGAATAATAAATGTTAGGGTAATCTCAAAGGGGCGCGGCGGCAGAATGAGAGAGATTAAAATGGCTGTTTCAAAAGAGATTATAAAGAAAGCCAAAGAGATAATAGAAAATTCTTTAAATTATATTTAAAATGGACACAAAACAACTTTTGAAGTTTTGCTTAGAGAAAGGTTTACTACTGGATAAAGAAGTCTTAGGTTTATTCAATGAAACGAGCGACATAGAATCTGTAAAATTGATAATAGAAAAAATAAAGAATTGCACAAAGCAAAATGTAATAACAAAAAATGTTTTCTACGAAAATAAAGAAAAAGTAAATCAATTCCTTTACGAGCTCCCGCAAAAAAACCAAAAAGAACTAGAGAACCTTAAAATTAAATTGGGACTTAGTATAGAAATCTCAAGAGAAAAGCAATTTTTAGTAAATGAAGAAAACCAAAAAAACATTAACGAAGCTAAAAATATTTACGAAAAAATTGAAGACAACAAAGTAACTGTTCTCTCTTCAGTTCCCCTTTCAAATAAGAAAATTGAGGTTCAAGACTTTGTAGCTTATTTTAAAAGCAGGTTTATAGAAATGAGGGGGTTATTACAAACCCATTCGGAATTGGAAAACCTTGTTTCAATAAGCAAGATATTTGGTACTCATCAGAAGATTTCCATAATTGGGATAGTTTATGATAAATCTGTTACAAAAAACAAGAATATCCTTCTTGAGATAGAAGATGCCACAGGAAAGATAAAAGTATTGATTAGCAAGACTAAAAAAGGGGTATATGAAAAAGCAGAAAATGTTGCATTAGATTCTGTACTTGGGTTTAAGGGATCCGGGAACGAAGAAATTTTCTTTGCAGACGATATAATTTATCCAGATTCAAGCCTTCCTGAAAGAAAAAATTCTCCAAAGGAAGAGTGGGCGTTGTTTATAGGAGATTTACATTTTGGAAGCAAGCGTTTTATGAAAAACAATTTTCTTAAATTTATTGATTATCTGAATGGAGATTTTCAAAGCGAAGGAGAAACTAAAAAAATAAAATATCTCTTTTTAGTTGGAGATGTTGTTACGGGAATAGGAAATTACCCTAATCAAGAAAAAGATTTAGAAATAGTAGATTTAGAAGAACAATTTTTTGGATTAGCAGAGCTTCTTAGCAAAATAAGGAAAGATATTAAGATAATTATTTCTCCAGGAAATCATGATGGAGTGAGACTAATGGAACCCCAACCCTTTTTAGACGAAAAATATGCTTGGCCTCTCTACGAGATGGAAAATGTTGTTATTACTCCCAACCCTTCTTATTTAAAAATTGGAGAGAAAACAAATTTTTCTGGATTTACTGTTTTGACTTATCATGGTTTTTCATATCCTTATTACGCGAATAACATTCCCTCTTTGATTCAAAAGAAAGCGATGAACTGTCCTGAGGAGATAATGAAATATCTTTTGAAAAATCGTCACATGGCTCCAACCCACTCTTCAACACAGTATTTTCCTCTTGAGAAAGACGGACTTTTAATAAGAGAAGTGCCAGATATCTTTGTTTCGGCCCACACCCATAAATGCGGGGTTGCATATTATAATAACATTCTTCTTATTTCCATCTCTTGCTGGGAAGAGATGACCCCTTATCAAGAGAAATTTGGAAATATTCCAGATCATTGTAAGGTTCCGATGTTTAACCTTAAAACAAGGAAAGTTAAAATTTTGGATTTTGAAGATTTGGAAGGGAACAAGAAAGAAATGGAGGATAAAAATGAAAATTAATGATAGAATTTATGGTTTGCAAGAAATAAATGAAAAAATACTAATAGAATTAATTAATTCTAAATCTGTACAAAGGTTGAAAGATATTTCTCAACTGGGGATGCCAGACGAATATTACCATCTTCCCGGCTTTTCAAGGTATGAACATTCGCTGGGAGTTATGATTCTTTTGAAAAATCTGGGCGCAAGATTGAAAGAGCAGATTGCAGGATTATTACATGATGTTTCTCATCCCCCTTTTTCCCATGTAATTGATTGGGCAATAGGAGATCCAACTAAAGAAGATTATCAAGATAAAATTCATGAAGGTTTTTTAAAATCTTCAGAGATACCAAATATTTTACAGGAGCATGGATTTGATGTTAAATCTATTTCAGATTATAAAAATTTCAAACTTTTGGAAAAACAACCTCCTAGCTTGTGTGCAGACAGACTGGATTATAGTTTGAGAGAAATTAGTATGCAAAAAGGAAAACCTTTTGTTGAAAAGATTTTGGAAGATTTATTTGTTAAAGAGAATCAAATTGTTTTTAGAAATGAGGATATTGCAAAAATTTTTGGAGAGGAATATATGCGCCTTCAAAAAGAGCATTGGGGGGGAGACGAGGCAAGAAGCAGATATTATATATTATCTAATGTTTTAAATAAAGCATTCAAAGATAGTTTGATTGGTCTTGAAGATCTTAAGAAAAACGAAGAATATATCTTAAGAATTTTAAATAATTCAGGTGATGAATTTATTTTGAATGGTTTGAATTTATTGAAGCGAGGGTTTAGGGTTGTTGGGGATACGAATGGTATAGAGCTTAAAAAAAAGTTTAGGTATGTTGACCCAGAGGTTGTGGTGAATGAAACTTATTACCCTCTGAGTAAAATTTCAAGAGAATATTCTAATTTAATAGATTTAGAAAAGAAAAAAAATATGGAAATAAATAAAGTGAGGATTGTACCCAATTAAGATGAGCACTCAAACATATTTTGAAAATTTAAAGAAAGAAGTTGATAAAATATATTCTGTTGCAAGCGAAGCCCGGTCTAAAGGATACGATCCTGTTGGAGAAGTTGAAATTCCTTTGGCGATGAGCATGGCAGAAAAAGTTGTGGGACTGATTTCAACAATCTATCCTCAAATGAAAGGAACAGAAATAGCAGAGAGAATTCTTGAATTAGAAGGGGAATATGGGAAGTTAGATACAACAATTGTTTTTAAAATTGCAGAAGAAGTTGCAAAGCAGAAATTTTGCGAATTTAAGAGTCTTTTAGAAGCAATGGACGCCGGGATAAGAATTGGTTTTGCATATGCAACATTGGGGGTTGTTTCTAGTCCAATAGAAGGATATACTGGATTGAAAATTCGAAAGACCCGAGATGGAAAAGATTACCTTGAAGCAAGCTTTTCAGGACCAATTAGAAGTGCAGGAACAACTGCGAGCTGTATTGTTTTAATTTTAATTGATTATTTAAGAGAGACATTTGGTTTTGCAAAATATGACCCTACATTAGAAGAAACAAAGAGGATGTATATTGAGATGGAGCATTTTCATGAAAGAGTTGCAAATTTGCAATATATGCCAACCGAGCAAGAAGCACTTTTTTTGGCAGAAAATCTACCAATTCAAATTGCAGGAGAACCTTCTGAAAAAATAGAGGTTCCAAATTATAAAAATCTAGAAAGAGTGGATACAAATTATTTGAGAAGCGGTTTTTGTCTTATAATTGGAGAAGGTCTTGCCCAGAAAGCAGCAAAGGGATTTAGACTTTTAAGAGGTGCAAAGAAAAATGGAATAAAATCAACAGGATTTGATTTTTTGGAAGAGTACGTAAAACTTCATGAAAAAAGAGATAAGGGAAAAGCAGAAGATTCTCCTACATATATAAAAGATTTAGTTGCAGGCAGACCCATCTTTGGACATCCTTCAAAATCAGGAGGTTTTAGATTTAGATACGGAAGAGGAAGAGTTTCTGGTTTTAGTGCAACCTCTCTTCATCCAGCGACAATGGCTGTAACAGATGGATTTATTGCAATAGGAACGCAATTAAAAATAGAAAAACCCACCAAAGGTTGTGCAGTTACTGTTTGTGATTCTGTTGATGGACCAATAGTTAGGCTTTTTAATGGAAGTGTTAAAAAACTAACTTCAAAAGAAGAGGCAAAATCTCTTTATCCGGACATAGATGAAATAATTTATTTGGGAGATATTCTTTTTCCATTTAGTGATTTAGCTAATAGAAATGCTAATTTGATAAAACCCGGATATGTTGAAGAATGGTGGGCTCTGGATTTAAGAGAAAAAGAAGGGAAATTTTCAGATATAGATTATTTTTCTGTATCGCTTGAAAAAGCAATCGAGTTTAGTGAAAAATATCAAATTCCTTTGCATCCAGGGTATATTTTTTATTGGACTCAAATTTTAAAAGAAAATTTTATTGATTTAATAGACTGGTTTAAAAATTCCAGAATAGACAAAAAGATAATTTTTCCATTTAATAAAACGGATAGAGAGAAATTTAAACTTGGAAAAAGAACACTTGAGTTGTTGGGTGTTGAACATCAAGTTACAATAGAAAATGTTGTGATTAATGAAGAGAATAGTAAGGCTCTCTTAATAAACTTGGGCATAGATATATCCTCTTTTAATGAAGGGGAAACAAATATTAAGGAGATATTTGAAAGGTTTGTTTTTGATGAAGAGAAATCTGTTTTAGAGAATATCAATTCTTTTTCTAAATATGAAATAAAAGACAAAGCAGGAGAGTTTATAGGAACTCGTATGGGGAGACCAGAAAAAGCGAAGCTTAGAAAATTAATTGGAAGTCCCAATGTTTTATTTCCTGTAGGAAAAGAAGGGGGGAGATTGAGAAGTGTCCAAACAGCTTGCACCGTGGGGAAAGTTTGGAGCAGTTTTCCAATTTATTATTGTGAAAATTGTAAAAGAGAAACAATTTATCCTGTTTGTGAAGAATGTAATAAAAAATCTAAGGAGATGTATTATTTTTCTGAAACAAAAGAAAAACTTTTTAATGGGAAGAATGAACATTTTGAGAAAGAGGGGGTTAGATATTCAAACCAATCTTTAGATATAAAACACTATTATGAAGATGCAATTAAAAGATTGGGATTAACAAAAGAAGAAATCCCTGCGTTAGTGAAAGGGGTAAGGGGAACCTCTTCTGCAAATCATGCAATAGAAAACTTGTCTAAGGGAATATTAAGAGCAAAATATGATTTGCAGGTGAATAAAGACGGGACAATAAGATTTGACGCTACGGAGTTGCCTTTAATTTGTTTTAAGCCTAAAGAGATTTATGTGGATGTAAAAAAGATAAGGGAATTAGGTTATACAAGAGATATTTTTGGAAATGAATTAGAAAATGAAAATCAAATTTTAGAACTTATGCCTCACGATATTTTGCTTCCAAGTTCTTTTGAATCTCTTGATGAAAGAGCAGATGATGTTTTCTTTAAGGTTTCAAAATTTATTGATGAAGAATTAGAGAGATTTTATGGAATGGATAAATTTTATAATATTGAAAAGAAAGAAGATTTAATAGGGCAATTAGGGGTATGTATGGCTCCCCATAATTGTGCGGGGGTAATTTGCAGGTTTATTGGATTTTCAAACACACAGGGATTATTTGCTAGTCCATATATGCATGCAGCAGTCAGAAGAGATTGTGATGGGGATGAAGCAGCTATAATGCTTTTAGGAGATGTTCTTTTGAATTTTTCTAGAGAATTTTTACCTAGCCATAGAGGGGGAACTCAAGATGCTCCTTTAGTATTAAATGCAAAAATAGATGCAGGAGAGGTTGATGACCAAATATTAGATCTTGAGTTTTTAAGAGAATATCCTATTGAACTTTATAGAGCCGCAGAAAAAGGAAAGCACTCTTCAGAAGTAAAGGTAAATACAGTAAGAGATATATTGAGAAGAGGAGAAAATCCTTTTATGGGAGCAGGATTTACACACAATACTGAAAATTTTAATGAGGGAGTTTTATGTTCTTCTTATAAAATACTCTTGACTATGAAGGATAAAGTTGATCATGAGATGGAACTTGTTGAGAAGTTACGCGCTGTAGATACTTCTGATGTGGCAAGACTCATTATTGATAGACATTTTATAAGGGATATGAGGGGTAATCTTAGGAAATTCTCAATGCAAGAGTTTAGGTGTGTTGCCTGCAATGAAATAGTTAGAAGAACCCCCTTAAACGGAGTTTGTCCAAGATGCAGAGGCAAACTAATCTTTACAATCCATGAGGGGGGAATAAAAAAATATTTAGAACCCGCATTGGACTTGGCTAAGAAATATCACCTATCAAACTACATGCAACAGAATTTAGAATTAGTTAAGAGATATGTTGAGAGTGTCTTTGGAAGAGAATTGGAAAAACAAGAGAATATTAGCAAGTGGTTTTAGAAAAGTATTTTAATAGAATACTGCCCTTTTAATTATGAATTTAAATGAAAAAGTAATTTTTATTACTGGAGCCAGTTTAGGGATAGGAAAAGAAACAGCATATTGTTTCGCTAGAGAAAAATGTAAATTGGTTCTTACTTATTTTAAACACAAGAGAGAAGGACAAAAAGTTAAAGCAGAATGTCTAAATCTCGGGGCTTCCGAAGTTCTTCTTTTAAAATTGGATCTTAATAAAGAAAGAGATATTAAAAAAGTTGTGAGAAATATTAAAAGCAAATTTGGAAGAATTTTTCTTCTAATCAATAATGCTGGAGTTGTTTCTTGGAAGCAATTAGAAAAACAATCCTTTAAAGAGATAAATGAGCAAATCGGAGTTAATCTTCTTGGAACAATTAAATTAACAAAACTATCCCTCCCATTAATCGAATATGGGGTTCTTAATATGTTAAGTGTTTCTGGAATTGTTCCTAATAATAAACAAATTGTTTATTCCTCTACAAAGTGGGGTTTAAGAGGATTTACAAAATCTCTTTCTAAAGAATATCCAAATTTGAACATATACTCTTTTGTTTGTGGAGGAGTAGCAACGAGAATGAAAAATTTTGAAGGGATCTCTCCAAAAAAACCTGCTAAATTAATTCTAGATTTCTTTAAAGAAGATTTTTCTTTAGAATCTGGTTCT
>Ga0315284_10009448_pt1 | contig 13905 bp, 23 predicted proteins | sample YL17G09_16_MG_FD_203696 | JGI IMG/M metagenome (GOLD analysis project Ga0315284, IMG submission 203696) | Sediment microbial communities from Yellowstone Lake, YNP, Wyoming, USA - YL17G09_16 | ecosystem: Environmental > Aquatic > Freshwater > Lake > Sediment | place: USA: Wyoming | collected... | reverse complement strand
ACTTCTTGGTTAGTAGAGGGATCATTGTTAATGATTTATCTTTTGGTGATCCTGATGATCGTGCGGGATATGTTATTAAACGTAAATTAGAGGGTTACACGAAGTTTCTTATCATTGATGACGAATCACTTGAATATTATAATAAAGAGTCTGAGATTGGATTTAATCGTATTCTATGTACCAACTCTTGGAGATGTTTGGATGAATATGATTTGGTTGGTGTTAGTAGGAACTATGAGAGACTTATTTCTGATTATCCCCATTGATTGTACTTGCTCCTGTAGTCTCATTTTTTATTTTTACGATATAACTTGTAAATTTCATCAGAATAATTTCCCTGAATGTGATCCGCTAATAGATTGTAATACGTATCATATACCTTATCAATAACTGACTGATCATATTTATCATCCTCGTCATCTACAGTATAACCAATACTATCAATATAATCCGATAATAAATCATTTATTATTAAATCAGAAATTTCATCAATAAGACTTCTAAAACTACCTTTTAAATCGTGGTTACCATAAGCTGATAAAATATTATTAACATATTCATCAATTCTTCTTGACATAAACGATGGAATAACTTCAGTTTCTTCCTTTAATACTTTTCTTATTTGTTCCTGTAGATTCATTTTTTTAAACCCTTATATAGATCCTTTATTATATCATCAAAATAATCGGAAACCTCCGTAACAAAATCTATTTCTTCTTGTTCAGGTAAATCTTCCCACCCCAATCCATATTCATTATACATAATCGCTTCCACCGATCTTAACGTTAATTCATATTTAAATTGTTTGTAACTTTCCGTTTCATGAAATATTTGTTGTGCATTAACAGGCAGTAACCATGCAACATCATCTAAATTAATTCTTCTATGAAAGAATTTTGATTCATTAATGGTACCCATCATTGATTGTATTCTATGTATTTGTTCTTGTAGATTCATCTCTTTAATACGTTATACATTGATGTTATTCTTTTTTTATAGTGTTTGGATAATCCAACCATTACGTCCTCAAACCAATCCTCAGGTAAATAATGTCTTAATGTATGTCTAATATCTAACAAACCTATTAAATCTTGGATCACCATTCTGGTAAACTGATAAAGTGATAACTTTTTTGGATCCGAATTATAACTTTTTATAAAAAGTGATCCTATATAATTTAACGATGAGTCAAACTCTTTATCCATCTTATCAATATTTTCTTGAGGCATTCTACGTAATAACACTCTCATGTAATCAGTCTCCTCCTTTAATACTATTCTTATTTGTTCCTGTAGATCCATAGTAATAAATATATGGGGAAATAAAAAATCCCCCATTATTGGAGGATCTTTTTGTAGTCAGGACAGGACTTGAACCTGTATGGAGAGAGGTCACTCCCCGTTGATGGGATTTACACCATCACCCTCTGTATTACCATACCACGTTGCGTCTACCATTCCGCCACCTGACTATTTTTTCATTTCTTCTAACATTCTATCTAACTCTTCACCATACTTCTTTGACTTCTCTAATCGTTCTTCAGATTGTTTAATTAAAGCTTGATAGTCAATTGAGGGTTTTGACTTAAATAGGTTTATTGTAATTAATACAATTAAACCACCCATCAAGCTTCCAATAATTCCGTACAATATTAATTCCATAATTTTAATTTTTTATTATTTGTAGTCAGGACAGGATTCGAACCTGCACGTAGTCCATCGAGGTTGTATTTATAATCCAAACTACTTAATTATCACCCTGAGCGTCTACCAATTCCGCCACCTAACTAAAAATGTGTGTTTTTGTCTTATCCCCAGAACACACAAACTGTGCCGATACACGATTCGGAGAGCGTCCACGCCATTACATAGATGTACCCGAAGGTATTGTTTATTTCAACCTATGTCTGTAATCTCCATCTTCGTTCCCTTGTACTTCGGGCTACTTGTAGTCAGGACAGGATTCGAACCTGTGTTGCCCTTAGTTGCTCTTACTTCTCAGTAAAGTGTGGGATCGAACCACACCTGGACCAAAGTTCCACCTGACTATATTTAAAACACACTCTCAAGCATTCTACTTCCCGCAGTACGAAATTGTATCTTACTTAGCCCACCGTCAGCGGTATGGGTACTTGAGTTTATGTGTTTTGTGATCCATGTTCTGATTTCGGGATGAATCTTTCCCACGTAGTCAGGACAGGATTCGAACCTGTATGATTTAGTTTCTCTTTCATAATGTAACTTAGAGAATTACATTAATCTAAGCGTCTACCATTCCGCCACCTGACTATATTTAAAAACAACCTCATCAAAAAATTTTAACAACTCCTCATCAGACATATCACCCATCCAATATGACCCAGGAATTCTTGGGACATCATAACCTTTTGAATACACAGAAATCCCATTTACCTCTCCTCTCATAAATCCAACGGAATCATGTGGACCTTCCTCAACCTCAATATATCCGTTTGGAAATAATATTCCCCATCCTGTTGATCCGTCAAGGTGTAGTTCATATTTTCCAATATTGGATGACTTAGATAATAATTCGCTTTTAAAAGACATATTCAATTGTTTTTTATGTTTTACAAATATACCAAAATTATTAATAAAACCAAAAGAATTCCATATTATTATTTTACTTTATGTTCACTTATCAACTTCATTATCTGTCTTGTCAGATGTCCTGCGGTCTTGGTACCATCATTACTCCATTTAATGATAAGGTTTTCTATCTCTGAATATAATTCGTTATCCATATTTTACTTTATTTTTATCCCCGTGAATTTCTTGATCCTTCTTTTTAATCTCATCCTTAAGTATCTATCAACAACTTTCCTGATGTTCTTTTCTTTCTCCATGAACCTCATCCTTATACTTTCATCATTATTTGTTTCCATTAACTTAATGTTATTTGTTTAATAAAATCTAATAATTCATCTTTGTACTTGAAATAGTCAGGATTATTATACCCCGAATTAATTAATTCAATTCTTTTAGGATCCTGTAAATACCATAACGCAATCTCCATGGACATAATCATTGTATTGTATACGTCTCCGAACTCATGGTTATCATTGTACCATCCCGTTTGTGTCTTCTGATTCTTAAACTCTATGGAAAAATTTAGATTACTACCATCTCCGTAATGTTCGGCACCGTAATGAATATACACACCGTTTTCTTCTAACGCTTGGTATGTTTCTAAGGTTGGTTTTATAATCTTATACTTTGGGATTGAGATTGTTTCATCATACCATTGGAAGGAATCTAAGTTAGTGTCTTTCATTGAAACTAATAGTCCTTCATACTCCATACCTGTCTCATAATATCTACTTATGAACCATTGGATTCTTTCTTGATATGTTAACTCTCTTGTCATAGCACAAATATAATAAAAATCCCCCACTTAAACAATGGGGGATCCTAATTATTCTATATCTAATACATATACTCTTCCCCCGAAGTACTCAGATGTTACATATCTTCCTTTTGAATTTTCATTGATTGTCATATAACGGAATCTGTAATCTTCCCCGTATGTGTCAAGACCAACCCATTTGATTTTGTTTCCTTTAACTTCACATTTAACAGTGAAAGTTCTCTTGTAGTAATATTTGTTGTTGATGTATACTGTCGCTTCCATATCTCTTATTGTTTCTACAAAGATATGAACTTAATAAAAAACCCACAACCTGTTAAAGTGTGGGTTCCTGATTATTGGTATTTATCACATTCCTCTTTCGCCTCAACAAATATATCAGTTAATTCACGTTTCTTATAACTAAGAATATAATCAGTAACATCATATTTATCTATCCTATGTACCTCACCACGAAATTCATCTCTCATCTCCCATAAAACTTCATCTATAATGGCATCAATAAACTCACCTGACGTTCCATAATCACATGGGTATATTTCTTTTGTTATTGATTCAATTAAAAGATCTAATTCCTTTACCCTTCGTTTAAACTGATTTGGAAACTTCTTATTTTCTGTAACATATTCTGTGACATCTTCTGTGTCTTCCACCTCATCCTCAATTACATGACAATCTAAAGATATTCTTGGTTTGGTTGACGTAAATACTGGATGCCATGACGCACCAACTGTAAAAGGAAAAACCTTTCTAAGTTTATCTAACATTTCATTTACGTACCAACTAGTTAAATTACCAACAAGACCATCAAAATACTGTTTTATATGTATATCTAAAATTTTACCACCTGATCTTCCAGTCCTCACTTCTATAAAAGCTACTTCTACTCCTTCTGTATTGTCGTAATAAATAAAATCTTTAACTAATTTCTCCTGTACATTGATATCTTCAAAATCAATCTCTAATATCTTTGCCAACCTTTTTATTCCACCAACAGTTTTTAATGCTCGTTCAATACCATCGGTCTTAATCAGATCAATTAAACTATCCTTTAATGTTTCTTCAGATAATACTTTCTTTATGGTTTCATTTAATTTCATATTGTGTTAACCTTAATCATATTATAAAATATCTCAGCTATTTCATCAAAACTACTAACATTTTTTGATCTAATTGTGTCTTTTGATTGTGAGATTAATCTTTCAAAATGGTTTAATGGAATGTCTTTATACACTGATAAAGTTTTTCTATTTGGAGTATCTATATATCCTAACTTAACAAATTCTCTTACTTTCCTATTTGCAAATTCATCGGCGATTATTTCAATTTTTTTCATTGCGATTGCTGCATCTTTAACATCTATTTCGTCCAAATAAAATTCATACATTTTTTCATCACCATATTTTTTATATTGGTATTGATGTGCAATCTCATGGAATACTATAAATAAAAAATCAGGTAATTGTTGTTTAAAAATTAACTGATTTAATAAAACCCCATTGTGTACGGCCAACCCTAAAGCCGGATATTTAAATGCCGCAACTTCAATTTTTTTACAATTTGAATTTTTTATAAATGATTCAATACTATCAATAAACCTTTCAGTTTCTGAATATGTTTCCATAATTTGCGTTAGGAATGACTCAATACCTTGAGTTTCTTCCTTCAATACTTTTCTTATGATATGTCTTACACTCATTTTATAATCTTTTTATTAATTGATCGTATCTCACATTTATTCTATGTTTGTAGTGTTTTTTTAAACTTTCTATAACCTCATCATACCATTGAGATTCAAGTGGCATGGTGCTATATATTTCATAATGGATACCATCCATTAACACTGAAGTTGTTACATCTATAAATCTTTTTAAGTCCATGATGCCCCCATCATTTCTATTTAGATTAAGTAACATATTTGATGACATATCTAAAGATTCTTTAAATTCTCTCTCTAAATCATCGTGTGGAACTCTGCGTCGGATCATAGTTAAAAGACTATTCTCTTCCCTTAATACTTTTCTTATGGATTCTTTTATAGGAATTGAACCTGAAACACAATTATTGTTATAATGTTTCATTATTTTGTCTTGGTATTTTTTTCTAATATAGTCAACCATATCAAGATATTCATGAGCCCATTCTCCTGAATTATCATCTATATGAGAAAAATAATTATAATACATAGCGTCAATTGCATTCTCCATTACTGATTCAAAAAATTCTATATCACTTTTAAAAAATATACATATATTAGATCCTCCAAATGGACCATTTAGTCCGCTTTCAACTTCATAATCCAAATTTTCCAATCTTCTTCTAAGAAAATTAGATAGTTTTCTATCTTCCCTTAACACTTTTCTTATATGTTCTTGTAGGTTCATTACTCTTCTATTTCAGGAAGTTTAGTATCCTTTATAAATTTATTATGTGACGCTTTATATGATTTTTGTGTCTCATCATTCTCATCTTTGGTGTATTGCCAATTCCAATATAAACTATCGTTTGGTTTGAATCCGTAGAATTCATGTACTTCTTTTTGTGTTTTGGTTACGACTTCTCCATTCCAATTTTGACCAACACAAATGAACCCTGTTTCAATATCTTTGATAATGTTAGACTCACCCAGTGTTGTATGTCTATTCTCCAACCAATTTAATCTTTCAATTAAATTTTGATAATACATATTTGCCTGACCCCATCTTATTGAACTAAAGAATATAACGGCATCGGACTCAAATAACTCTTTTGATATCTTCCATAATTCATCTGAAGGTTCGTTGATATTAACCCAACATCTGTGGTCTCCTGATGGGTTCTTTTTCTTATCTTTAAGAGCGGCTTTTAATAACCCGCAAGAGTTACCATCTTTTCTTGATACGTTACCTTCACAAGGAAGTATTTTAAGTTCAGGGACATCAATTAATACTGACTTATCCCCCAACTCATCGTTCAAGTACATTGCTATCATCTTAGACTTTGGTATATCTATGTTTTTTTCATCCCAATTATATCTATTGGAACAACTTAATAGTAATACTTTTTTTTTATCTTTAAGGATATCTAAAGTTTGTTTGATTGATTTCCATGCATCTGATTGAACCATCTCCTCAGAGATCATCATTGATTTTATTTTTGATATTTGTTCTTGTAAGTTCATATATGATTAAAATAACCCTTTATCTTTTATTCTATTTAGTTTTCGTTTATATTCAATAACTTTTTCAGGATAAACGAACAACACACCCTTAAATTCAAATGTGTGATTGTCAATTAAATCGTCAACATCAAAACCTGGCCAATTATCAAAAAATTCAATATCATTGGTCCTATATTCTCCGTCACCATCAAAACTCCAAGATCTAGGCTTTATAATGACATCAAGGTCATTAACGTCTTTAATCATTCCCGTAATAACAAGAGGAGCCGAACCAAACACTGCGTATTCCCCATATGGTAAATTATAAGTTTTTAAAAGTTCTAATAGGGTATCAAGTCGTTTCATTACTTTGTTTTCTTTACACAATTAGGGTATCTCTTACCAAACATTGTCTTCATACCTTTTTGGGTATATCCTTTCCAACATTTTTCAGTTAGTTCAGATTCGTTTTGTTCTTCTTTATGTGATTCTTTAAGTTTATCAATAGATTTAACAAATCTATGGCATTTTTCACTTACCCCACCCTTTTCGTGATCGGTTATTGATATTTTTACTTTGTTATATTTTATTTCAATATCGGGATGATGTTTTTGTGATTCGGCAATTTTTGTTACTTTGTTAACAAAATTAATCGCACCATTAAAATCTTTAAATTTGAAAGTTCTTTCTAATTTTTGATTTGAATCTCCCCAACCTTTGGATTCAATAATAGTTTCCCTTAAAACTTTTTTTATATGTTCATGTAGATTCATAGTAATAAATATATCACTAATTAGAATCAACCAAGTATGGTTATATCAAATATTATACTTTGATTAAAAAAATATGTGGTTTGAATGGATCTTATAGATTAGGTACCCTTCTATATCTCGTATCATCTGATCTACTATTGGGTATGACTTATTATGACTCACCACCGATCTTGATGATAAATACATCATTCCGTTGGATAAGGTTTTGATTGATACAATGTTACCATTTGAGAAATGTATTCTCTTAGGTGTTCTTTTTACCACTTCAATCTTCTCTTGTCCGACCATATAGAAATCCCCTACTTTGGATCCATACATAAATCTGTTTGCTTCTACATTTATATCTCTATCCATATTATACTAATTCTACGTTAAACCATTCAGGTATCTCTCTATTCTTCCATACGGCAATCTTTGATTTCTCACCTATGTAATAATTTCTATATGATTCTACCACGCTTGGAACTTTGTACTCATCTGACATTGCTCGAGCAGGTTCAGTGAATCCTTTATCTACAATGTTTGGTTTGTTTGTAATACACCATTCTATTACCTCCTGAGACTTATGTCTCTTACCATAACGATATGTGTATTCTTTACATAACTCCAATCCTAAATCACATAGGTATAAGTAATTTGATAAACTTTCACGGGACCATATTGCACATGGATGGTTTTTGTGTGATAACTTGTACGGTACTTGGTCGGTTACTTGGTCGGTTATATGATGAACACCACACAATAGTTGTGCGGTCTCAAGTATCATCTTAACTACGTGCTTATCACAATGATATTGAGCACACTTTCTTGTGTCTGTATCTAATAGAAAAATATTCATATAACAAATATACGAATTTAATTTTTACTCACAAAAGTTTTTTAAACTATAATAAGATTACATTCAATTACTTGAAGAATGGTCCCAATGCCATGGTTCACTTGATAAGGGTTTGAAGTTGAATCTTGATGCGTTATCAACTAACCATGTATGAACTTTACTACCTCTCCTACAATTTTTAACGTCTATTGCACTACCTTTACCATGATTTGATGTGCCAGGTTTTGCGGCTCTATTACCTTTCCCTGATTTATATTTTATCCATGCACACCACTGAGTAAAACCTTTACCACAACCTTCTTCTCTACTACCTAAAGGTCTATAACCTTGAGAAACTTTAATTTCAATCTTACCATCAGTTTCATCGTATGCCGTTTTAACCATATCATTATAGTCTTTAGCCGCTAAAGGATTTAATTTGTTTTTTGTTTGATTACCATCAGGATCCAACAAATTAACTAATTGTCCATCAGGTATATTACCGTTACTACTTTTTTCACTATCTAATTCAATATCATAATATTCATCATCAACACTATCAATACCATTTTCTTTTTCTAACTTCTCTTTTTCTTCGTCACTCAAATCCTTAATTTTGTCAATGTCAGTTGTTCCAAATTTATCTTGGATAAATGATTTTATATCTTGACTAAGATTTGAACTTTGTAACATATCAATAGTATCATCAACAAAATCTTCATTTAATTTATATAACCCCCTAATTTGTTTTCTCTCATTTTCAGAAATAATAAATCTTTTACTCATATTAACGTTTTATTATAAATATTTCATTAATTTTAATTTATGGAAACGTTTTTAATATCTATTTGGATTGTTATTGTTATTACAACAACATTTTACCTAATTAAAAAAATTGATGGTAATAATTAGAGGACGTTTATTATTTTCCAAGTACCATCAAAATCTTCCACAAGACAAGTTGAATTTTCGCAGAAGTCCCCACTATTCATGTAGTCCACATCTAACTTAGGTTGATGAATATGTCCACATACCGCAACATCACATCCCTTCTCTTTTGTTAAACCTTTTGCGTTCTCCTCAAAATCAGAAACAAAATTGATTGCTCCTTTCACAGATTGTTTAATATCATTTGCCAGTGAATGGTATGGTAAGTTAAACTTTCTCCTTATATAGTTATAAAATGTATTTAATCTGATCACTAAATCATATGACCACCCACCAAGAACCGCCAACCATCTTACTTTCATAATTACAAAGTCTAGTACATCACCATGAAAACAATAGTATTTCCTACCATCAGCACCAATATGGGTATACTTTCTTACAATCTCTATATTATTTAATAAGAATGGAACAAAAGGTTTTAAAAAATCATCATGGTTACCCCTTATGTAAATTACTTTTGTTCCGTTTTCAGACCTTTTCATAAATCGTCTAAATATCTTCGAACAATCTTTCTTCCATTTACCTCCTCCTTTAAGTGCCCATCCATCTATGATATCACCATTTAATATTAATGTTTCAGATTCGTTTTCCTCTAAGAATTTTAGTATCTTATCTGTTTGTGATTGTCTTGCTCCAAGATGTAAATCACTCATTATTATTGTTCTCCACTTTTTCATTTCCAATAACCTTTGTCGTTTTTAAAGTATTCCTTATTTTTGTGGTTAAAGAATGAAGTTAACATGAGTTTTAACATATACATAACACCTTTGTTTTCAAATCTTCTTGGTGGTGTATATACTATGTTATTTATTTTTCCAAATTTCTTTGGTTTTATTTGTTTTGAAAACATATAATCTTCAGCAACTTTTATTTCTTCATCAAAACCACCAATTGATTTAAACGTTCCTGAACGAACTAACATATATCCACCTAAACAGAATGGTGTGAACCACTTAGAAAGTCCCTGTATTAAGTCAAATGTCTTGTATACGTAATTGTAATTACCATTGTCCGAACGAAACTTTGTTGTTACAAGATCTAAACCGTACTTATTTATCTTTAATATTGATCTTAATAATACTTTTGGATCTAATAAAAACACATCAGCATCCATAAACAACACATATGGTGTTGTCACAAGTTTAAATCCGTTGTTTCTTGCTTTTGCTGGAAGTCCACCTTCCATTAGATATAGGTCAAATAAATCGGTATTATATTCCAATCTTTCAATTAAATCTATTTTTGTAACACCATCATTTGATGCATCACAAACAATAACTTTAACACCATGTATATCTTTTTGATGATTTAGTAGATCTAAAGTTTTTAATATAATATCCTTTTCGTTTTTACAAGGAATTACTATGGTTACTAATTTTTTTAAATCCATATATAATAAATATAATTCATATTACACTTAATATATCATTTAACAATTTAATAATCAACTATACCTATTACTTTATAAAATTGGTTACATAACCTAACGCTCCCCAATGATCAACACCACTTGGCGTATTTGTTGATCCTGAAACAACACCTTTACCTCTAACTTTAATAGGTCCTGTTATTACATTCTTATTTGGGACACCCATAGAAACCGCATCGTTTACAGAACTATATACACCTGAAGATGCCGCATATGATTCAACAATAAATAACCTATCTTTGTATTTAATCTCTTTTGCCACTTGTGATGAGTAACGACATCCCGCACTAAATAAAACAACATACGACTCAGGGTTTTTTCTAATAGCATCTAAAACTCCCTGTAGATTATTATATCTAAAACCTATAATATTTTTGTTTGGTAGTTTATTTTTTAATACCTTAACCTGTTGAGTTATATTTAGATCCCCAGGTCTTGTATCTAATCCGCCCATTAATATAACATCACCACTTAATATATTACTCTGTGAATCATCTTCTTTCTCAGGTTCATCAAGTTTTTTAACTATCTCAATTGATTTGGTATTACTATTACAAAAATCAGGTGTTGTCCACTCAACTTTTTTATCCTCTAAATCTTTTAATTTACTTTTTGTATCATTACCAACAATACCATCATCATCAATTCCCATTTTTCTTTGGAACTCCTGAACACAAGATTTTGTTTGTCTACCAAATTCACCATCTTTATGAATACCTAATAATTCTTGTAATGATTCGACCTCATCACCGTTTGATCCTATTTTTAAGATAGATTCTATATTAGATACGGATTCAGTTATGATCCCCATCATTTCTTTTATTCTTTGTATGTTTTCTATTAAGTTCATATTATTCACTAGTATCTTTTTTTATTTTCAACAGTATGAACAATATCCAAATAAAAATCTTCAAGGTCTCTTTCACCTGATTCAATTTTATTAATAACCTCATCTCTACGATAAGCGGTATTATCTACAATAAACTCAAGCATTTCTTCATCAGTAATATCTTCAGGTTTAACTGGTTCAGGAATACAATCGTGGTCTCCATCATATATCTCAACCTCATCAAAATAAAAACCTGTTTCACCAACTATTTGTTCAAACTTTGGAATCATAGTATCTTCATACCATTCCTCAATTATATTCATCACAAAGTTTTTTCTTGTGTTAAAAATTTTTATTATTTTTTTCACTAATACCCATGATATCAGTAATGTACCATTATCAAATTTACCGTCTTCGTAATAGTATATTGCGGTAATAACTTCTTTACCGTTAACACACCAATCCTCGCGAAGATTACCATAGTTACGAGATTTTTTACCTATTGTTCTATTACCACCCTCAATATAATCATCAAGAAATAATGTGATAACTTTTCTAAGACTATCTGTAGATTTGATGTATCTTCGTCTTTCGTCTTCTTCTTTTAATATTTTTTTAATTATATCTCTCATTTTTTAAAATTCTATAGTAATTGTATTAGGAAGTTTAGTTATATGGTTAAAATGATCATCACAACTTTTAGGAATACTATTACCATCGTCATATTTATTATCAACTAATAAAACATAAATGTCCATCCCTTTGAATGTTTTATGTAATTTTTCATTAATGAATTTTTCGTACCCTTCCAAAGTATATTTTTTATCAGTAACAATTACAACTAGATAAAATTTATTACGACTCACATTAACGGAAACAAAACAAGGTTTGTAATTTGACCGATTTAAGTACTCATCACTTACCCCCTCAATATACTCAGCAATAAATTCAATCTTTTTTAGATCTGAAGGAGTTACGGTTTTTTTATTAGATTCCGCATCGTTTGAATTGCTATAATTAAAGTCACCTAAATCTTCAGATTCATTTATAAATTCATCACAACTTAATTGTGCATTATCAAAATAATCTAAAAACTCATCAAAATATCTTTCTCTTATGAAATGATGTAAATCAATTGCAATATCATCATCCCCTAAATTGTTATTATTTACAAAGTTTTCTACCACCCAATTAGTTATCTCCCTAAAGTACATATAAAACTTATCTTCGTCGTAATCACAAGGTGTTACTTCATGGTAAACCTCATCAACAAGATCATCAATTTGTTTTAGTCTCCTAACAATAAACGGATTAAAACGTTCTTTCATATAGTATAAATATATTTAAAAATTGTTTTAACAGAATAGTATTTGATTATGTTATACGTGGTTATTATAATTGTAATTATGAACCTTGAGAGACGATTTCATTTATTCCAGGATTTCTTAATTGAGATGAGTAACGGTGTGGTATATAATGTTAGATCTATCAACCTTAAAAAACTTGATAAACCAACGGTAAAATATGAAGGTAAACTATATAGTATCTCGCATGAATTGTCCCATAAATTTTCCAATTTTAATATGTTAGTTGTAACAGATTATGTATTAACAATTAATGTTATTTGTAAATGTCATATAGATAAGATATGGTGTGATGAATTGGTGAGTATGTTTCGTGGAACATTTAGTTCTTTATTACCACAAAATTGTAAGATTGATATCAATCCATTAACTAATGAAGTTACCCCAACTAATTGGTACGCTTAACCCCATTGAACATAAACATCATAAAACTCCACACCAAATGAGTTCGCAGTTGCCACAACAAAATCTTGTATCATATCTTGTATTTCTGAACTAAGTTCTAACCAAAGATCATCCTCAATTGATTCGTGATCAGTTAAATCATATTCTTCACCGTTTGTCATTAAAGTAACACTACCGTGAGTAATATCAAAATCAACAAATATCTCAACTTGATTATTTTCTTCTCTTACAAAAACATATGGAAATTTAAATGAAAAATCATATCCACCTGTATGAATACCCTCATCTTCCATATCGTCTGTGGTTAATTCTTTTTTACCAGTTAGATATCTTTCAAAATCTTTTCTCAGGTCATAAACATTACCCATATATTCTCTGTAGTAACCCATTATGTCCCTTTGTTTTGTACTAAAACCAAGCCTCTTTACCATTTTCTTATCGTATCTTGGCGTATCACCTAATGATTTCTGTTCATCCCAAAGATCAAAGAAATATTTCTTTACAGGATTAACCTTTTCTTCCCTTAATATTCTTCTGATTAAATCTTTCATATAAATTATAAATATCATAAAAAAACAAAACCTAAGACGTAGTTTCTCAGGTCAATGGAATTAATCCACATTCTTATGTTTTCTCTTACGAGTGTAAGATTTCTTGCTCTTCTGAACAATAGGTCTTGTTGCCGCCCAAATTTCTTGAATTGTGATCTCTATAGTTTTCATCTTTTTGTATGTTTGTATATTGTTAGACATAATTAATAATACAAATATACAAATTAATTTAATATATTCACCACAACATCTTCAATATCTGCACC
>Ga0315284_10009446_pt1 | contig 13906 bp, 7 predicted proteins | sample YL17G09_16_MG_FD_203696 | JGI IMG/M metagenome (GOLD analysis project Ga0315284, IMG submission 203696) | Sediment microbial communities from Yellowstone Lake, YNP, Wyoming, USA - YL17G09_16 | ecosystem: Environmental > Aquatic > Freshwater > Lake > Sediment | place: USA: Wyoming | collected... | reverse complement strand
AAGTGATTATTTGCGTCGCGCCCTCACCCTCGCCAATAAGTTAGGACTCAATACTCTCGCTGAGTACGTGACTAAATTAATGGAAAAGCGCCAAATCAACTTCAAAGAGATTGACTCGAGAAGGCCTTCAAAATCAAACGATGATAAATTGGCTAAGTCACGTGAAGCGACAAAGAATCGCCTATACTCGGTCAATCTCAACCATCTTTGCGATGCTATAGCCTCCGACACTCCTCTCATGGACGCCTTAGCGGTGAGCACAGCGCTCCTTTCACGGCATTACTCCTTCACACAGGCATTTTGTATAGTGGCCGATCGTGGAGGCACTCCGCAGGTCATCCACTCAGCGAGCAACACGAAACACCCAGCTGAACTCCTGCGTTATATCGAACCATATTTCAATATCCGCTCAACACTATTCCTACCACTGACGGACTCCCCTTGGACGCGCACCACAGACAACCCCGATGCGGAGCAGCTAACACCAATAAACAGCAAATCATATGCTCTCAGCCTTGATGAGAGCACTCTAAACAATGAGCCAGGTGGGCAGGGCCAAAACTTCGACGCCAACTCGACAATTTTAATGGGAAATACTTCAGGCAAAAGCAGTCGCGAGGGCCTTACCAATGGCGGACAGCTGACCCGCCGGGCGTCGTCACACAGCGAAAAATCAAAACAAAGGACCGGCTTATCTATGCGCATGAGCGCTCTAGTACCCATGCGCTCGCACAGCGGAAATATAGGCCTCATCTTTATCGAAGACATCTCACTTGGACGCGACACCACATCTTGTCGGATGGAACTCGATCAATTTGGCGCCCAGCTTGCATTGCTGTTCGAGCGTCAAGCATCGAGCAATATCAGCATCCCTGATAACCGCGCAGATACCGGCATATCCACTCTGAACGCAGAGTACATTCCTGCGACATTTACCCTTGAGCCGGTGAGTTGGCTGCGCATCTGGCATTTTGGTATGCTCCGGGTTAAGCGAGAAACATCCTGGTACCTCGGACTAAATTTTAGCCGCGATAACTACGTCATTGCCTACTGCATGCTGACTGGCCAAGACACCATTCGGGAGCATGTAGGGTCGATGATTTGGCACCACTTGCAGGTGGTGCGCGCTTTGGCGACCGCATCAGGGCGCAAGCAATTTGAGGTGAGTGAACTCTACGAAGAATTCGCCACCCTACTGACGTCCGTACCCAAGGCCGAACAACTAGAGAGCGTCACCCTTGCCTTCACGATCTTCAACCGCGAAAGCCGTACCACCGCCAGTGGCCACTTTGGTTCGGCCCGGCCGTTTGTCATCGGGGCGGAGAACTTAGTATCACCGCACAATGAGGCTGTGCTGACTTATGCGCATGGGCGGGATCTCCGCTACTGGGCTGTCTCCGCCGAATTAAGCGGCCCGCACACCTATATTTTAAGCTATGATACCAGTAAGTTAGATGCCAACCCCGGAGATGTGGCGCAGAAGCGTGTGGCGATGAGTATGGCTCATGTCGAGTCGGTAGACGACCTTCATCGCCTGCTAAGCAGCCTAGTGATCGAAGGGAATCTACCACGCTATTACTTGGCAGCGATGTTACGTAGCGAAGAGGTCACCGACGAGCAGACGCCTGAGCTCACCCCGCTGGATAAGGCTGAATAATGAATGCTTTCAACGTCTTAATGACATTATTTGCAGTTTCCCGATGGACTATTTCAGCATATACTCTGGAACATTAAAAAGTTAGGAGCTTACTATGCCTCTTTTGGGTGTGCCCTCATTTGCCGAATTAATCATTATCTTCGGAGTCATCTTTCTACTCTTTGGCGCTAAGAAGCTGCCCGAGCTTGGTGGTGCGATCGGAGAAAGCATCAAGAACTTCAAAAAAGGACTCAAAGAAGATGACACCAGCAAGCAGCTGGCTGACACGTCTGCGTCCAACAAGAAGCCAACCGACACACAGCAAGATTCAGATAAGCAAAATCCACCAACGGCGTAATGCGTTGAGGTGGACGCGAACTCGGAGTGCTCGCTAAATCGCAAGAGGGCAGCACTCTTGCTCGACCTAACTGAAAGTTAGCCATGCTGGATCCAACGGAGCTCCTCAGCCGTAAACTACTGCTAGTAACCGGCAAGGGGGGCATCGGTAAAACCCTGCTAACTGCATGCCTTGGTCAGTGCGCCGCGGCCGCAGGTAAGCGGGTGCTTCTGGTCGAATACGTAGCCTGTGATCAGCTAGCTCCTCTGTTTGGCGCCACTTTGATCGGTCATTCCGAACGTAGAGTAGCACCAAATATTGATTGTCTTAATCTCGACCCGACGGAAAACTTCCGCGAGTACATGACTAAGTATCTCGGTCAACGAGTGCTTTACGACACGATATTCAGCCACAAAGTCGTCCAGAGCTTTATCAAGACCGTGCCTGGTCTTGCCGAGCTGATGCTTCTGGGTCGACTTTACTATCACTGCGAACTTGCGCCCGAACCCCGTTATGATTTGGTGATCCTAGATGGATTTGCCTCCGGCCACTTTCTCAGCCTAATGACCACTCCTGCGGCAGTGTTGCACACCGCTCTTGGTGGCCCGTTAATCAGAGAGACGGAGCGAGTGTCTGCATTTCTCGCCGATAAAGACAAATGCGGAATTGTTTATGTCACAATTCCGGAGGCCTTAGTGATCAGTGAAACTATAGATTTTCTGCCTCGACTTGCAGCCCAATCTCCAACGGCCATCGCAGGAGTGGTACTTAACAGGACGCCACCACCACTCAGTACCCTTAGTTTACCCGGACCGGCAGCGGATTATTTAGCGCGGATAGCAGAGTCGGCCGCCGCCGCAACAGCCATGCTGACTGAAGGCCTTGCAGGACTGACGCCTCATGATTCGTCGCCTATGCCTATTTGGACCCTGCCGGAAGTTGGTTTCATTCCAGAGCCCCTGCCAGCTGATTTTGCTGCCAAGATCTTCACCGCTCAGGGTCAAGATAAAGCAGAGAGAGCGAAACAATGAACACAGGTGCCCCCAACTTTGCCGATTCAAACGGGCAAAAGAAAACCGATTCCACTGAGGCACTGATAAAAAACACGCGCATCCTGGTGCTGCTCGGTGCTGGTGGAGTCGGCAAAACCACGACCTCAATTGTGACCGCTCTCATGGGCGCCAACCAAGGCCGCCGGGTGGCCTTGCTAAGTATCGATCCCGCAAAGCGCCTGGCTGCGGCTCTTGGCATTCCACTGAGCAACCAACTGCAACCAATAGCCATACCAGAGAGCATGCACATTTCAGGGTCCATTGACGCAGCCATGCTCGACCAAAAGGCAGTCTTCGATGCGATGGTGCGACGACACGCTCCCAGCATGAGCACAGCCGAGAGCATCCTAGCGCACCCAGTTTACCAAGCCGCCTCGACTAACTTAGCTGGTCCCCTCGAATATATGGCTTTGGCAAAGTTGCAAGAATTAGCCGAAGATCCCCGCTACGATCTCGTGGTGCTAGACACCCCTCCGGATACCCAGGCTCTCGACTTTCTAGCACGGCCAAACGTATTGGCCGGTTTCATGGAAAACAAAGTCATGACCTGGCTGATCCGACCATTCTTGCTGGCCGGACGTTTTGGCCTAACCAAACTGTTTTCCCTCAGCGAGAAATTGATGGGGGGCATCGCTAAAGTCACGGGAGTGAATGCACTGCAGTCATTTGGTGAGTTCCTCTTACTGATGCAAGAGGTCATCAGCGGCTTCCACAGCTCTGGCGAGCACATCGTAAAATTACTCCACAGCCCAGATACCTCCTTCCTGCTGGTCACAGCCCCCACCGAGGCCGCAACACGCTCGGCTACCGGGATTTTGACAGAACTGAAAAATATTGGTTATAGCTTAAACGCAATCCTATTTAACAAATGCCTGCCCCCCGCAGTGCGGACAAATGCGCTGGCAAGCGACGATCAAAATATGGCTATCGATCCAGCAATTGCCATGCTGAAAAGGCGAGCTGAAGGCGAAGAACGGGTCACAGCAAAGTTGCTTCAAGCGTGCAGCAGCTCTGGATTAAATCCCTTAATTTTGCAACTCGCAGATGAGGATCAGCCAATCGGTAGCCTCACTGCCATGTGGCACTTGGCTGAACGCCTTGGTCAGCAATGATTTGACCGCGGCAGCGCCAAGATTTTGACGATTATTTCGCCATGTTATCTACCTGACAAAGGCCTCTCAGAACGGTAGACTATAGCTAGCCGTAGTGAAGTTCTAAAGCCCCCACTACCGGCATCGCCTTTTGTCGAGGCCACCGCCAGTGAATGAAGTCGCTCACCATCCCCTGCTTAACTTGCCGTACCGACTGGTTGCTGCAGTTGGTAGTCTGATTCTGCGTTATGTGCGGGAGTGGATTCAATTTATCGAGTTTTTAAAAGAGATTTTAGTTTGGTCGATTAAGCCGCCCTACCGCTGGTCCTTACTACTTTCACAAATGGAATATATCGGTAATCAGTCGATGATTATCCTCATCGGTGGGGGCATTGCGGTTGGTGCTGTATTCGGCCTTCAAATCGGGTCGATTTTTCGAGTATTCAGCGCCGAAAGTATGATGGGCGCTGTGACAGGCAAGGCCCTATGCCAAGAAATTGCACCATTAGTCACAACCATCCTCATCACCGGCAGAGCTGGCGCAGCCATGGCAGCTGAAATCGCAACCATGCGCGTCAACGAGCAAGTTGATGCCATGGAGGCAATGGCAGTAGATCCGATTAGCTATCTAGTGGTGCCCCGGTTTCTCGCCTCTCTCGTCATTCTGCCGCTTCTATGTGCCGTATTTATCTTTGTCGGTGTGATCGGCTCATATATCGCCGGACACTTCCTATTTAATATCGACGAAGGCATGTTCATGCAGAAAATCACCATTTTGGTGGAGACCAAAGACATTTGGCGCGGCATCAGTAAGGCGTTCGCATTTTCCGGTCTCATGACGGCCATCTGCTGCCGTGCAGGTCTTCGCGCTTCTGGAGGTGCCAAGGGTGTAGGTACCGCCACCACCAACGCCGTAGTCTCAACTCTCTTAGCAGTCCTGGCAGTGGACGTAGTGATGACGTATTTTCAGGTCATATGGTAACCCATGAGCTACATCATAGAATTTAAACATGTTAGCAAGTCATTCGGGCGCCACAAGGTGCTGGATGAGCTGGATTTACAAATCCCCAAGGGTCGCATCACCTTTATCCTCGGCAAATCTGGCGAGGGAAAATCTGTCACTATCAAGCATATTATGGGGCTACTTAAACCAGACCAAGGTCGCATCATCGTCAATGGAGTCGACATTACGGACTATACTATCGAGCAACTGCGTGATTATCGAAAGGGCTTCGGGATGCTCTTTCAAAATGCCGCGCTGTTTGACAGCATGTCCGTCGGCGAGAATGTGCTCTTCCCGCTGATTGAGCATCAACGCGACAAAATGTCGATTATGCTGGAACGCGTAGAGGAAGTCCTGACGCAGGTGGGTCTACCCAATATGCAACACAAATACCCACCTGAGTTATCAACTGGTCAGCGCAAACGAGTGGGCCTAGCCCGCGCCCTCGTGACTCGCCCCAAGATCATTCTCTACGATGAACCGACGACCGGCATGGACCCGCTGGTTTCAGAAATGATCGACAGCCTGATCGTCCAATTGAGCCGAGAAGAACAAGATCTCACTTCCGTCGTAATTTCCCATGATATCAAAGCCGCCCTAGCGACGGGAGAGAATTTACTTTTTCTTTACAAAGGTAAATTAGCTTTAGGTGGTCCACCAAAAGCTTTCAAAGAATCAACAGATCCAGTAGTCAGGCAGTTTTTTGCAGGTAGAGTAGAAGGACCAATGGAGTTTTTCTAAAATTTAGCGATGTTCGATAAACCAAGAGTGACAGAATCCATAGACAAGAGCAGTTCAAGAGTCCATCAGGTATCCCGATAACTAACTGAACCGACAAAGTTTATTGGGATCCCAAAAAAGCAGGAAGCCTCATGCTGAAATCCCTAGGGACAGAATTCAAGGTTGGACTATTCGCCATCGTTGCGTTGGTCGCACTTGGGTATATGCTTTTTGTCTTAAGCCCCGAGTCGTTTCAAGACCGTGAGTACCATCCCTACTATACTCAGCTAGCTAATGCCGCCGGCATCGTTCCCAAAACCCAGGTGAAGACCGCAGGCGTGACAGTTGGCAAAGTCAAAAACGTGCGCTTGGACGACGGAAAAACTCGCGTCGATATCGACGTCTACCAAGATATAAAAATACCATCTGGGTCCAAAATCGAGATCCGCTCTGTAGGCTTACTTGGCGATAAACATTTAGAGATTATTCGTCCTGTTGCAGATTCTGAACCACTACCACCTGGTGGTTTTATCCAACAATCTACTGATGGTAACGATATCGAGAGCTTAATCGGCATTGTCGGAGACATCGCCAAAGACATTAAAAAAGTCACCACGACGATGGCCAACGTCCTTGGTAATCAAAAGGGCGAAAAGTCGATGCAGAACATCATCGACAACATCGAACAGCTGACTGCTGACTTTAAGGTTACTTCAGGCACTCTTCGCAAACTTGTTGGAGAGCGGGAGGATGACTACTCATCCATAGTATCGGATATGCGCGGCAGCATGAACGATCTTCGCGAGACTTCAAGAATCCTTCGCTCCATCGCTAGTACGGAAAATAAAGATCGCATCAACAGTGTGATTACACAATTCGACCAAGCCATGGTTGATGTGCGCGGGTCGGTTAGAAACATCAATTTGATCGCCGAAAAAGTCGAAAAAGGCGAAGGCACGCTCGGCAAGCTGGTAAATGACGATGCTACTTTGCTGGATCTGCAGGGCGCTCTCAAAGATATGCGCAAGATTTTATCGCCTGCTACGCGGTTGGCCATCGATGTCGACTCGCACGGAGAGTATCGTCGCGATCAAAGTTCCCAGTACTGGGTGAACATCATATTCCGTACTCGCCCCGATCGCTACTACCTGCTTGGCGTCAGTGATCGGACCTACGACACTGTCGATCGCCGAGAAATCGAAATCACTGGTGAGAAGCCTGGCGAGACCCGCTACATCAAAACCGAGAGGAAGCAAAACGCGCTGCGCTTCGATCTACAAATCGCTAAGCGCTGGTACTGGTTTGTGGCTCGTGCCGGCCTATTCCAAACCACTGGTGGTCTTGCTGCAGATACCTACTTCTGGAACGACCGCATCCGCCTAACTGGCGAGATGTTTGAGATCAACACTCTCGATAAGTCGATCCGCCGTAATGCCCACTTCAAAACCTGGGTGAGCGCACTCTTCTATAACCACATTTATACGATGATCGGCTTTGACGACATGAGTAAGACCGATCCAACAACCGGCAAAGCTCGCAAGCTAAATCAAAGCTTGTTTTTCGGCAGCGGGATCACATTCAACGACGAAGATCTAAGAGCGATATTTGGCACTATTGCGATTCTAGCGCGCTGAGTGAGGTTCGCTTAAGCGTCGGGATTATATCAACGTCTGGGTATGAAAATGCAGGTGCATGAACGAGACTCTCTCACGCGGAGATCGCGATCACCGCCTGCGGGGGCTCCAAATCGTCGCTAATGGACCATAGGTTAACGTGCGAGTTCCGCAGTGTTCGTGCCCCCGGTAGGTGATCATCGAAATCGACTCAGATTCGGCCAGTGCATGTTGAGTGCAAGCGCGCGTGGCTGGATCAGTGATTCGTCAATTGTGGCTGCATCTTACCTTGCAGCGAGGTAAATGCTTGTGCCCACTAGCGAATCTAAGTCGCTGGATTTAAAGACTTTTATACCCATTCGGTAGTCGCCTTACTAACCGCAAATTAAGACCTATTTAGCTGTCGCAACCCCCCGAAAGTTTTGGGCTTAAAAAAAATTCTCAAGATCCCCCCTGTAAGTGACGAAGTCATCTGATGAAGCTAAGGAAAAGGCGACCTTTTGTCACGAGTTAGGCAGCCGATGACTAGATTCTCGAAAAAATTCTACAAGGCGAGTATCGCTTGCGTGTTTAGCTTGTGGTTTACCACAGCGCAGACAGCATTGGCGGATAATGGAAATTTTTCTCTGTCTTACTCGGGTCGCCTGACGCAAGCAGACGGAGCTCCGCTGACTGGACCGGTCGATATCACTGTCAGGTTCTGGACCGCAGCCACAGCGGGCAATACTCTCACAGCGCCAATTGAGTTAGCTAGCACCACGTTAAATGAAGGCGTGTTTACACTCTCTCTAGAATTAAATCCGGCGCAAGTTAGCGCCGTGTTTGGCCAAGGCACAGATCCAGCATTTATCGAGATCACGGCAGCTGGGAAGACATACCCGAGGCAGCAATATAATTACGTACCCTACTCCCTGAGAGTACCGGTTGATAATAAAACCGTGGCATTTGATGCGGATGGCAAACTTGGGCTGGCGTTGACTAGTCAACCAAGTGCGAATCAGTTTTTAACTAAAGATAGCAGTGGTCGCCTTACGTGGGGCAGCCCCTCAGTCACCACGCTGCAGGGTCAGAATATAGCCAGCACGGCCCCGACATCCGGGCAGGTGCTGACTTACTCCGGGGGACAATGGGGGCCGCAGACCTTTGCCGTGGCTGGTGCTGCCGGAGGGACAGTAACGAATGTGACCGCTACGTCACCAATCACTGTCGCAACAGGCACGACGACACCGGAGATTTCGATAGCGCAGGCAAGTGGCTCAGTGAACGGTTATCTCAGTTCTGCCGATTGGAGCACATTTAATGCTAAGCAGAATGCACTCGGCTTTGTACCGGTGAACAAATCTGGCGACACCATGACGGGACCGTTGACTGCTCCTGTTATAATTCAGGCTGGCACCAGTGCTCCTGCGGCTAGCGGCACAGGCGAGGGCCGCATTTATTTTGACTCCGTATTAAACCGGTTCCAAGTATCGCAAAACGGAAGTGCTTATGCACCTCTCACCAATAATGCAACAGTGTCACGAGTGGACGTGGGAGCAGGACTCACTGGTGGACCAATCACCACCTCAGGCACGATCAGCCTCTCTAATACATCCGTAAGTGCTGGATCATACACCCGAGCAAATATCACCGTGGACGCTCAAGGGCGCCTAACTGCAGCACAGAGTGCGCCAGCCATTACCGATGACGATATCGCCACTGGAGCCGGCATTGCCCAGAGCAAAATCCAAGGGCTCGTTTCAGATCTGGCCGCGAAGGAGCCCGCACTGCCGAGTGGTGGTACGGCGCCGCAATATTTAGCCGGTAGCAAAACTTGGCAGACACTAAGTACGACGGTAGTTGCTGAGGGCACCAACGAGTACTTCACGCCGGCACGGGCTAAATCAGCTTTATCAGCCAGCGCGCCGATTACTTATAATTTCACCAGCGGCACTATTGGCATCAGTGCAGCCAGTGGCAGCAGCAACGGATATCTGTCATCTGCCGACTGGACCACGTTTAACGGCAAGCAGAATGCGCTTGAATTCGCGCCGCTAAATAAAGCCGGCGACACGATGTCGGGCGCGCTCAATATGGACGGCAGCGATCTGAAAAGCGTCGGCAATATCGGTATGGCCGCGTCTAAAACACTACTTTTGAGTAACAATGCTGCCGATCCTACCGGCCTAACTGCAGCCGATAAGGGCAAAACTTGGTTCAACTCACAGACCAACCAGGTCAAGTATTGGGACGGGTCTAATGCACAGGCACTCGGCGTGTCAGGCGCAGGACTGACAAATTTAAACGGGCTGACGGGCAGTACCCAGACCTTTGCTACGGGGTCTAGTGGCAACAATCCAGTGTTTAATTCCAATGGTACAGTCCATACGCTGAATATCCCGATGGCTTCAGTCAGCGGCGTTACAGCAGGCTTGGTTTCAAATAGTGACTATTCTGCGTTTAGTAATAAAGTAGGTGGAGTCACCGCTGGCACAGGTATCTCTGTCGTTACTACAGGCGGGACAGCGACAGTCAGTCTTAGCTCGGTAGGCACTGACGGGACTTACGCAAAAGTCACCACGAATGCGCAGGGCCAGGTCATTAGTGGCAGTAGCTTAACTGCGTCAGATATCCCGGGGCTTGATGCAAATAAAATTGCCAGTGGTGTACTCGGGGTTAGTAAGGGTGGTACCGGAGTAAATTCCACCGCAACCTTCCCTACTTCGGGCGTAGTAGTCACTCGTGATGCAGCAGAAATGCTGACCAATAAAACTTTGAGCGGCGCTACTATAAATGGCGCATCAAATATCAGTGGCTCAACTACGATTGACACCACAGGTACTGTTAACTCAGGTGCCCAGACAGTGACTGGTAACGTTACTATTCTTGGTAACAGCACAACGTCGAATAAACTTGTACTTAACGACAAGGGCTCGACTAATTCGGTCTCACTGAAAGCTCCAGATACTCTGGCATCTTCGCTTACTCTAGAATTACCGAGCAGCAATGGATCATCTGGCCAAGTCTTATCAACCAACGGCTCAGGTACGTTAAGCTGGGTATCCACTGCTGTAGGTAGCGTTACAAGCGTCACAGGTGCGGCTCCGATTGCGGTGGCTAATGGCACATCGGCGCCCGTCATTTCTATGGCGCAAGCTAATGGGACTACCAACGGTTATCTAAGCTCAGCTGACTGGACAAATTTTAATGGTAAACAAGCAGCTGGTAGTTATCTGACAGAACTCACCGGTGATGTTACAGCAGCCGGGCCTGGATCTGCGACGACTACACTTGCTACCGTCGCTATCCCAGGGACAGCTACCAAAGTAAGCTACGATGTCAAAGGGCGAGTGACCTCAGGCACGTCGCTGACAGCTGCGGATGTCCCGCCGCTAAGCGCAGCCGTTATCACTTCCGGTACGCTAACAGTCGCCAACGGCGGTACCGGCGCAATCACACTGGCCGCTAACAACGTGATTCTTGGCAATGGCACTGGCGCTGTTCAATCTGTGGCGCCTGGTAGTATCGGCAACGTCCTCACGTCAAATGGGACGACGTGGCAAAGCACCGTATTACCATCCAGCGTTACAAGCGTCACAGGTGCGGCTCCGATTGCGGTGGCTAATGGCACATCGGCGCCAGTCATTTCTATGGCGCAAGCTAATGGGACTACCAACGGCTACCTAAGCTCGGCCGACTGGACTACGTTTAATGGTAAACAAGCAGCTGGTAGTTATCTGACAGCACTCACCGGTGATGTTACAGCAGCAGGCCCCGGATCTGCAGCGGCTACACTTGCCACTGTCGCCACACCCGGAACATCTACCAAAGTGACCTATGATTTAAAGGGGCGGGTAACTTCGGGTACGTCGCTAGTAGCAGCAGATTTACCAAGTCACAGTGCAGCTCTCATAACTTCAGGAACTTTGGCAGTTGCCAACGGAGGTACCGGACTAAGTACGACTCCTAGCAACGGTCAGCTTCTGATTGGTAACGGAGCAAATTACGCACTTGGCAACCTAACGGCTGGCAACGGCATCGACATCAGCAACTCAGCAGGCGCAATTACCGTGAGTGCGACCGCCGATGCGTCCACAAAGGTGTCTAAAACGGGCGATACGATGAGCGGGGCCTTGAGTTTGCCAGCCAATGGGTTGGTTGCCGGAACGAATCAACTGGTGCTGGCGAATGGGAATGTCGGCATTGGTACGACGGCGCCTGGCCAGAAGCTTTCGGTCGCGGGTGTTATCGAATCCACCACCGGCGGTTTCAGATTTCCCGACGGCACCTCGCAAACCAGCGCCTCAAACGGTAATGCACAAATATTCACCTCTAATGGCACATGGACAAAACCATCCTGGGCGACCGGAGACCAAATGGTCACCTTTGAAATGTGGGGCGGCGGAGGTGGAGGAGGCGCCTCCGCAGGCGGCGGCGGTGGCGCGTATGTTCGCGGCACCTTGAAGGCTTCGCAGCTCGCCGCCACTCAGGCCGTGACCGTCGGCACAGGTGGCCCGGCCGGATCCTCTGGCACAGGCGGCGGCAACTCGAGCTTTTTCAATTTTACAGCCTATGGTGGCGGTGCCGGTCTCAACATCACAACGGGTGGTGGTGGTGGCGGTACCGCTGGTGCCGGCTCAGCCGGCTCAGGCGGCTCAGGCTATGCCGGCGCACCCAGCGGATTCTTCAATGGTGGTTCCCCCACCGTCAATGGCGTCACTTGTGGGACCTCTGGATCCGTGTATGGCGGCGGGGGCGGAACCGCATATGGGTGTGGTACTAGTGGCGGAGCCTCCGTTTACGGCGGCGGGGGCGGTGGCACTCCCGGCAACAGTCCAGGCGCATCCATATTTGGTGGCAGCGGGGGCGCCTATAACACGGCTGGAAGCATTCCGGGAGGCGGAGGTGGCGGAGGCAACGGCGCCTCCGGCATGCAAGCGGGCGCCCGTGGCGAAGTGCGCATATGGGTCAGCCCTTAAGCTTTTGGGGGTCAGGCACGAATGGCACTTAATTAAGCTCTAAGCATATAAAACTATAGACAAAACGGCAGCCTAGGTCTCAGATGTTGTTCACTACAACTCCATCTAAAAAAGGGCCGCCGTTTTGCTTTTCAATCCTAGTCCATCACATTTCGCTAGTCATCATCGAAAAATAGATCCCGATTCTGTGGCCGATAAGCTCGGAAAGCTCATGACTGAAACGCTCAAGGAATTGGGCATTGAGTACCGGGAGCGAGTATTTACTCCCTACATGACCTTGTACGCTTTCCTGTCCCAGGTGTTCGCCGACGACGGCTCATGCCGCCGAGCCGTTATTGAAGTAGCGACAATTTTAAAGTCGCAAGGAAAAAAAGCCTGCTCGACGGCTACCGGAGCCTATTGCACTGCAAAAAAGCGTCTGCCTTTGGAGCTTTTGCAAACGATCGTGCGAAGCCTCGGTCAAGACTTAAACCAGCAGGCGAAAGAAGTCTGGGCACACGGGCGAGTGCTAGTGGTCGACGGTAGCGGATTCTCAATGCCGGATACTGAATCTAATGCCAGCAAGTTTATAAGGCATGGAGAAAATACACATGGAAAGAGCAATAAAAAATCAGGAGTAGCCTTTCCTATTGGGCGTATCGTCGCTCTTTTTTCTCTCGCCACAGGTGCTGTAGTTGATATGACAGTCTCGACCTGGAAGGGCAAAAGCACCGGTGAAATTTCCTTATTATATGGTATTTGGTCGCATCTAAAGGCTGGGGATACGTTACTCGGCGACTCATTATTTTCGGCCTACTACGTCGTCGCCAAAGCTGTGGCTGACCGAGTGCATGTGGTCACGGAGCTGAAGAAGAAAAGTCAGTGGCGAATCAATCCCAAACTGGATGATCAAATCATTGAGATCGAGCGATCACGATGGAACAGAGAAAATAGTAGTATTTCGCTTCCGGAGCACGAAGCATTGCCGGAAAAAATCGAAGTGCGGGTTATTAAAATTACATGCGCTCCGAAAGGGTTTCGCCCTAAAACTAAATTCATCCTGACCACTCATATCGACTCAAAGAAAGTACCTAAATCCGACTTAGCTGACCTTTACCGCAAAAGATGGCAAGTCGAACTCAATCTTAGGTCGATCAAAACAGTACTTGGAATGGATGTCGTCCGTAGCACATCTGAGGAAATGGTAGTCAAGGAGGTTTGGGTGCACATGCTAGCTTACAATCTAGTTAGAGAAACCATGTGTGCAGTAGCAGCGACTAAGCGCTGCCTACCATCAGAGGTAAGCTTTCGTGCCACGCAGCAGATCATGTCAGCCTGGCGTCTCGTGAATGCCGTTCGAGGCAAACCACTGCACCAAGATGAAATGATCGAACTCCTGATAAGTCAGTCTCTCGTAGGGCAGAGGCCCGATCGTTATGAACCGCGAGCAATCAAGAGAAGGCAGAAAAGTTACCGGCTTTTAATACACTCCAGAGAAGTCGCCAAAACCATGCTGC
>Ga0315284_10009445_pt1 | contig 13906 bp, 8 predicted proteins | sample YL17G09_16_MG_FD_203696 | JGI IMG/M metagenome (GOLD analysis project Ga0315284, IMG submission 203696) | Sediment microbial communities from Yellowstone Lake, YNP, Wyoming, USA - YL17G09_16 | ecosystem: Environmental > Aquatic > Freshwater > Lake > Sediment | place: USA: Wyoming | collected... | reverse complement strand
GCTGACCATGATCCACGAGGTCATGGTGCTCGATTACAGCGGGCCCGACTTTGCCTATATCCTGTACGCGGCGTCGCTGAAGATGTGGATCTTCGCGGCCCTGGTGGTGAACCTAGTGGTCCCTATGCACTCTCTGACACCGTGGTTGCAGGCGCCCGTATTTCTGCTCGGCACCGTCTTCGTTATGGTCGCTGTCGGGGTGGTGGAATCGATCCTGGCCAGGCTGCGTCTGCAACAGATTCCGAAGGTCCTGATCGGCTCGGCCATTCTGAGCTTGATCGCATTGATCGTCCAACTGATGGGATAGCGAATTATGACTATCATCTCTGTCCTGCTGATACTCTCGTGCCTGCTGCTGCTCGGGTCCAGCCGCCTGCACGTCGCAATCCGCGTGGTGGCCGCCCAGGGCCTCCTGCTCGGAGGGCTCCCGATCATCCGCTCGGCGGGGGACATCCACTACGGCATCTGGATTCTGGGACTGAGTACGATCCTCTCCAAGGGCATCCTGCTGCCGTGGCTCATGACTGTATGCGTTCGGCTATCGGGGATTCGGCGGGAGATCGAGCCGTTCATCGGTTTCGGCGCGTCCCTGCTCTGCGGCACGGCCCTGCTCGGCCTGGCGGTCTGGATCACCGCCCGCCTGCAACTGCCTGGAGAGGCCCCTCTTATCCTGACGACAAGCTCCTTCTTCGCGATGTTCGTCGGCCTGTTCCTCATGGTCACCCGACGCCAGGCCATCTCGCAGTCGCTGGCCTACCTCGTGATGGAAAACGGCGTCTATGGCATCGGCGTCAGCATGAGCCTCGATTTCCCGTTCCTCGTGGAGCTGGGCATCCTGCTCGACGTCTTCGTGGGCGTATTCCTCATGGGCAATCTCCTGTTTCACATAGACCGTGAATTCGAGCATCTCGACACGAACAAGCTGACGGAGCTGTCCGACCTGTCGGAACCGGCGACCCTCCGCGCGGAGGAGCATCCATGACGCTCCTGTGGTGGATTATTCTGCTCCCTGCGGCGGCAGGAATCGCGTCGTACTTCATCCGGTGGAACGGTCTGAGGCGATTCCTGTGGGTTGCCGTGGCCGGCTCGCATCTGGCCATGTCGATCGCGGCGGCGCTGCCGGCGGGCGGCACCCCGCTCGATCATTGGATCGGCATGGACTCGCTCAGCGCCATCTTTCTCGTCCTGACGAGCCTGCTGTTCTTCGGGGCCACCATCTATGGAGTCGGGTACGTGGCCAGGGAGCCCGTCACGCTCCGGCGTGATTTCGAGGACGGCAGCCTCTTCAAGAACGAGCCGGAGTCGGTGTTCACGGGCGGCTCTCTCCTGCTGCTGGCCACCATGAGCCTGGCGATTCTCAGCCGGCACCTGGCCCTGCAGTGGGTGGCGATTGAAGCCACGACGCTCGCCAGCGCCCCGTTGATCTACTACCACCAGAACCGCCGGTCGCTGGAGGCCGCATGGAAGTACCTGATCCTGTGCTCCGTGGGCATCGCGCTGGCCTTGCTGGGAATATTCTTCATCCGCATGACGATGCAGAACGGCCCGCACGATCTGACGCTTGCCGCTTTGCTGGAGCAGGCGGGCACACTGAACCATAAATGGCTGAGCACCGCCTTCATCTTCATGCTCGTCGGGTACGGAACGAAGATGGGCCTGGCGCCGCTGCACACGTGGCTGCCGGATGCTCACAGCGAGGCGCCGTCGCCGGTTTCGGCGTTGCTCTCCGGCGCGCTGCTCAATTGCGCCTTTCTCGGCATCCTGCGCGTGCAGCAGATTTGTGCGGCGGCCGGCATGGCCTCGTTCGGCGGCGACCTGCTGATCCTCTTCGGTCTTCTGTCCATGGGGCTGGCCGGCGTCTTCATCCTGAGGCAGGCGGACTACAAACGCATGCTCGCCTACTCGAGCGTCGAGCACATGGGCATCCTCGCCCTTGGGGTCGGCCTGGGCGGCTTGGGATTGTTCGGCTCCTTCCTCCATGCGGTCAACCATTCCATCGTCAAAGCCATGCTGTTCTTCACGGCGGGCAACATCCTCGCCCGGTTCAATACGAAGTCCACGATGAAGATACAGGGCGTCTGCCATGCCTTGCCCATCTCCGGCGCTCTGTGGATCGCCGGGTTTTTGGCCGTGACGGGATCGCCGCCGTTTGGCACATTCGTCAGTGAATTCACAATCCTCCGGGCGATTCTCGATCAGGGCCGCTGGATCACCGCCGGGCTCTACGTGCTCTTCCTGCTGCTGGCGTTCGTCGGCATGTCGGGAATCGTCCTGCGGATGGCCCTGGGGCGATCCGAAGTGGAGCGGACCCGCGAACCGCTCACCGCGATTGCATCGCCCGTGGTGTTTGCTGTGCTGGCGCTTGTCCTGGGCGTGTATCTGCCCGGCCCGCTGGTCGATAAACTCCACGACGCGGCACAACTGCTCACAGGAGTGGCGAAATGATGCTGCTGCCTCAACTGCATAACGGTCAGGCGATTGCCCTGAAGGATGTTCCCGATCTGGCGATGCCCGATTTCCGCACCGCCGTTCTCGAACGGGTGCGTAAGGGCAGAAGGATCTCCTCGCTGTTCGGCATGCCGGACGGCGACGAGGTCATGCTGATCCTTGTGCTTACGAATGACGCGCAGGGCATGCTGGAGCTGTGCCGGACCCGAGTCCGTGACAGCTATCCAGCCCTGACGCCCGATGTCCCGCAGGCCCACTGGTTCGAGCGGGAAATCGCCGAGCAATGGGGCATCGTGCCGCAGGGACATCCGTGGCTCAAGCCCATCCGGTTTCATGCGTCCTACAATGGCGACCGCGACGCATGGGGCCGTGCAAAGACGACGCCGATCGAGCCCTGCGTGACCGATTACTTCCGCGTTGAAGGGGAAGAGATCCACGAGGTCGCCGTCGGCCCGGTGCACGCCGGAATCATCGAGCCGGGCCACTTCCGGTTCCAATGCCACGGTGAGAACGTCCTGCACATGGAGATCGAGCTCGGCTATCAGCATCGGGGCATCGAGCGGGCCCTCGTGGCGAGGGCTTCCAGCCCTTGCTCGTGGCGAGGCCATCCTGGCCTTGACTTGTCGGGACGGGACGCACCCACGTCATCTGGGTTGCAAGGGCGGGACGCCCTCGCCACGCAGCCCGCATCGGAAAGCCGGATGGTTCCTGGCGACTGCAAGGGCGAGACGCCCTCGCCACTTTGCCCTGCCACCGACCCGCGCACGGTACATTACATGGAAACGCTCGCGGGTGATACCACGATCGGACATGCCACGGCGTACGCCTCGATCATGGAGGCGCTCGGCGATGCGACGCCCACCCCGCGTGCTCACGCCCTTCGAGCAATCGCTCTCGAGCTGGAGCGTCTGGCCAACCACACCGGCGACCTGGGCGCGTTGGCCGGCGACGTGGGTTACCTGCCCACCGCCTCCTATTGCGGTCGGCTGCGGGGCGACTTTCTCAATATGACCGCCCTGCTGTGCGGGAACCGCTTCGGCCGCGGCTTGGTCCGTCCCGGCGGAGTGCGGTTCGATCCGACCCCGCAAACTACGGCCGAGATCGTGACTCACCTGCAGAAGACATTCGAGGCGGTGCAGAATGCCGTGGATCTGCTGTGGGAGACTCCTTCGGTCATGTCGCGGTTTGACGGAACGGGGCCGGTGTCGCGGCAGGACGCAATCCGGCTTGGGCTCGTTGGACCGGCGGCGCGGGCCAGCGGCGTGGATCGGGACGTACGCAGCGATCTGCCCTGGGGCATCTATCAGTCGCAGCTTTTGCCGTCGGTGAGTCTCCCGGCCGGCGACGTCGCCGCCCGGGCGTACGTGCGATGGTTCGAGATTCAGAAGTCGGTCGAGTTCATCACCGACGCGATTCACGCCCTACCGTCCGGGCCCGTGTCGAAGGCATCTTGCCTTCGCAACGCGGGCGAGACGCCCGCGACACAGGTGCCTCCGCCGGCGCCCGAGCATCTGGCGGTGACCCTGGTCGAGGGCTGGCGAGGGGAGATCTGCCACGTAGCCGTCACGGATGATCGAGGGCGGCTGCGGCATTACAAGATCACCGACCCGTCGTTCCACAATTGGTTCGGGCTGGCGATAGCCCTGCGCGGCCAGCAGATTTCCGATTTCCCGCTGTGCAATAAGAGTTTCAATCTGTCCTATTGCGGACACGATCTATGAGGTTGTCGTTATGCTGAGGGCGATACGGGCGAGGCTCAAACAAGGGTTCCGCACGATTGGCTTTCCGGACAAGCCGCCGGTGCTGCCGGAGAAGTACGCGGGCTGGCCGCAATGGGACGCCGGCAAATGCGCGAGGGATTGCGAAGCCTGTATCCAGGCGTGTCCGACGGGCGCGGTGAGCAGGAAAGGCGACGCTCTGGCCATCGACATGGGACGCTGCCTGTTCTGCTCCGACTGCATCGACGCCTGCCCGACCAAGGCCATCCAGTTCACCTCGGAGTATCGCCTGGCCGCACGCACGCGGGAGGCGTTGATCGTGGCCGCCCGCCCCGCCGTGCTCGCCCAGGCGCTCGATGAGCAAGCCCGCAGGCTCTTCGGCCGCTCGCTCAAGCTCCGCCAGGTCAGCGCAGGCGGCTGCAATGCCTGCGAGGCGGACACCAACGTGCTCAACACCGTCGTATTCGACCTGGGCCGATTCGGAATCCAGTTCGTCGCTTCCCCCAGGCATGCCGACGGCCTCCTTATTACCGGCCCCATCCCGAAGAACATGGAGCTGGCCCTCCGCAAGACCTATGAGGCCACCCCCGCCCCCCGGATCGTGATTGCCGTCGGGGCCTGCGCCATTTCCGGCGGCTTATTCGCCGACCACCCGGAGGCGAACAAGGGAGCCGACGGAATTATCCCCGTCGATCTCTACGTTCCCGGCTGCCCCCCTCACCCCATCACCATTCTCGACGGGCTGCTGAGACTGCTCGGAACCGTCAAATAGAAAGCGGCATGGGCTAAAGCCCATCCACGTCCTGCCGATTGACAAAGAAGACCTGGGTGCCATAGCATCTCTATGTATGAGAAACGCCACTATACTCATAATCGTGATTGGGGTCCTGGTTGGCGTTGTCCGGCCGGCAACTCATGCTCTGCTGGGCGAGGCCAATGCAGTAGTCTATGCACCAACCGGCGTGGGCGAGGACGGTCTTGGCAAGGTCATCAGCCGGGCGACGGAGGCGGCCTCGACGGATGGCAACCTGCTCTCCCTAGTGGTCGATTATCCGCTGGATGAGGCGGTGTTCCCGCCCGACATGGCCGCCCCGACATTCGTATGGAGCGATCCGGCCGGTCTGACCCTGAAGGCCGACACCTGGCTGATCGACGTGGCCCGCCGGGGCACAGATGAGCACCTCTACGTGCTCACGCAGGGGGCCACCCCGCCTCCGGCGCGGGACGACGACCCGCTGACGGCCTCCGCTACCTCCGCGGCCTACAATCCGCCGGCCCCCGCCATCCCGCCGAAACGATGGATGCCGGATGAAGAAACCTGGAGACGGATCAAGCGATTATCCGCCGGGCCGGGCGCGACCGTTACGGTCACGGGCTTGTGCAGCGAGGAGCCGGGCAAAATCCTGTCACGGGGGCAAATGGACATAAGCGTCTCGGACGATCCCGTGAGCGCGCCGATCTTCTACCGCGATGTGCCGCTGCCGTTTCGCCACGTCCTCAACAACATCGAGTCGATCCGCTGGCGCTTGGGCGAGGTCTCGTCGCAGAAGCCGCCCACCCTGCTGACCGGCATGAAGGTCTGCGGCAACTGTCACTCCTTCACGGCGGACGGCAAGACCCTCGCGATGGACGTCGACTACGGCAGCGACAAAGGGTCCTACGTCATCGCGGACATCAAGCCCGAAACCGTCCTGCGAAGGGACAACGTGATCTCCTGGGGTGACTATCGCCGCGAGGACAAGGAGCAGACCTTCGGGCTGCTGGCCCAGATCTCGCCCGACGGGCGGTACATCATCAGCACGGTCAAGGACCGCTCGGTGTTCGCCGCGGTGGACGAGCTGGACTACTCGCAGCGGTTCTTTCCCGTCGCGGGCATCTTGGTGTTCTATGACCGGCGGGCGAAGCAGTTCTTCCCGCTCCAGGACGCCGCCGACCGGCGGTACGTGCAGAGCAATCCCGTGTGGAGTCCCGACGGCAAGACGATCCTCTTTGCCCGTAGCGAGGCATACACGCTCAAGGGGCTCAAGGACGCCTCGTCGGCCGTGGTGGAAAAGGAGGAGGTCGTCGAGTTCTTCGATGGCGGCAGGAAGTTCCGCTACGACATCTATCGAATCGATTTCAACGACGGCCGGGGCGGCAGCCCGACGCCACTTCCCGGGGCGTCCGGCAACGGCGTGAGCAATTACTTCCCGCGTTACTCGCCCGACGGCAAGTGGATCGTTTTTTGCCAAAGCGATACGTTCATGCTGCTGCAGCCCGACAGTACCCTGTACATCATGCCGTCGGCCGGCGGGACGCCCCGGAAGATGCGATGCAACTTCCCTGACAAAATGAATTCCTGGCATAGCTGGTCGCCGAATGGCAAGTGGCTGGTCTTCGCGTCCAAGGCCCACGGCCCATTTACGCAACTCTGGCTGACGCACATCGACGCCGAGGGCAACGACAGCCCCGCCGTGCTTCTGGAGCATTTCACGGCTGCCGACCGCGCCGCCAATATCCCGGAATTCGTCAACGTCAGACCCGAGCAGTTCGCTCGGATGAAGCAGGAGTTCGCCGATTACTACACACACTACCGGATCGGAGTCGGCCTCGAACAGCGCCACGAGTACGCGAAGGCCATCCAGGAGTTCCAGATCGCCTTGAGCGAGGAGCCCAACCACGTGGAGTCGCTATACCTGCTGGCCTCCTGCCTGGCCCGGCTCGACCGGGAGCAGGAAGCGATTGTATATGCCCGGAAGGTGGCTGACCTGGCTCCCAACAGCCCGCTGGGACGCGGCCTGTTGGGCGGCCTGCTGTGCAGCACCGGGCAATACGGCGAGGCCCTCGCCCATCTTGAGGCGGCCAATGCGGCCAACGCCGGGAACGTGACCGTCGCGAACAACCTGGCTTGGCTGCTGGCCACCTGTCCCGATGCCGCATACCGCGACGGACATCGGGCCCTGCGGCTGGCGGAGTGGGCGTGCAAGGCCACGTCCTACAAGTCGCCTCCCCTGCTGGACAGCCTGGCGGCCGCCTACGCCGAGGTGGGCCAATTTGACCAAGCCGTGAGGGTCACCCGTCAGGCCATCGAGGTCGTCCGGGGCAACCCGAAGGCATCCACGGAAACGCTCGAGTCCCGCCTGAGCCTGTACCTGGCCGGCAAACCCTACCACGAATCTGCCCGAAAGTAGCTACGTCCCCTATCTCGTGACACAGATCCCCAGAAAACCCCATGAGTCGATGGGTATTCTGGGAAATTATTTTTTTTGACTTGACGCGGTCATAGCGGCTTGCTACACTGATGCGTGATTGTTGTATGCGTGCGCTCAGGCAATACGCACTGGACGAATCGGACATAAAGGCACCTCTTTTCATACGCATCCGGCAAGTCCGATTCGACTGCGCACACCGTAGTGGGTATCGGTTGTCGCAAATGGAGGACCATGCCATGAAGAGGCTCACAATTGCATTCTGTGCCGTCATACTAACTGCGGCGATCTCTGCGCCGGCGCTGGCGGCCATCGTCTATTCCGGCTCCCAGGACGTGACGCTCGCCGTGGGTCCCATGTACACGATGGCATCCCGGACGATTCAGTTGGGCGGCATGTCCGCCGACTGGGACGACTTCCGGGTGGACCTGTGGCTGGACATGGGCATGCCCGGCAGCATGATGATGGGCATGGGGACCAGGCTGGCGATTTACGCGCCGCGCGGCATGGGGATGCCTAACACCATGGGGATGGCTATGGGCATGGGAGGCATCCTCGGGATGGCCGGGATGGCCATGAACCTACCTATGGGCGCCCCGATCGCCGCCGACTCGTTCTTTGACGTATTTACGGAACTCGGCAAGTTCGGTGAAGACGGCGGGTACATCGGCCTTCGGACGGGCATGGGCAATCTCGGCTGGCTGCACATGCTGAGCCAGTCGAACATCGGGACCCAAATGCACAGCGTGACATTCGATGGATGGGCGTACGAGGCCCAGCCGGGCGTACCCATCGGGGCCGGTGAGGGAGGACCGTGCGACTGGAGGCCCGGTGCGCCTCACAAAATGCACTGGCCGCAACTGCCCGATCTCGGTTTCACCGGCATCGATATCGCCGTCACGCAGACTACCCTGGCGGACGACTTCAGGTGCACCGCCACGGGGCCCATCCGTGACATCCACATCTGGGGCTCCTTCGATAAGGATATTCTGCCAAAAGAAGGGCCGGACGGCCTGACCTTCGAGGTGAGCATCTACTCCGATGTGCCGGCCACCGACAAACAGTGGAGCCGGCCCGGTGGACAACTCTGGACGAGAACCTTCAAGCCCGGCGAGTACACGGTCCGCCGGGTCAGCAATGGTCCCGAGGATTGGTACGATCCGGCCAAAGGACTCTATGTCTCCGCTAATCACAGGTATGCCTTCCAATACAACTTCTGTATCGACCGCGACCCCTTCACCCAGGAGGAAGGCAAGATTTATTGGCTGGCCGTAAGGGAAACGTCTGCGACGACGAACTACAGCTTCGGATGGAAGACGACGACGCGGGAACTCCGGTGGAATGACGATGCCGTATACTACCAGTCCAACTCGGCCGGCTGGACGGAGATGGCTTACCCCAAAGGACACAAGTACGTCGGCGCGTCACTGGACCTGGCATTTGTGATTACCGATGGCAGCAACCTTCCGGCGAATCGCGACCTCGGCGATGCTCCTGACAGTTCCAACAGTATCCCAGGCCAGAAAATGCTGGCCTATCCCAGCGGCGTCTTCGCCGGTTTCCCGACCGTTTACCAGGGGGGGTCGCCTCCGTATGGGCCCATGCACCAGCTCCCGCGCGACATGTACTATCTGGGCAAATGGGTCAGCCTGGAGACTGAGGCCGACATCGGGGTCGATGACGACGGAATCACCAACATTGACCCGCTGAACGATATACCGAATCGCGACGGGGCCGATGACGGCCTGAAGCTTCCGGTCAGTATGCCCCCCTGCCAGGCGACGACGCTCGATTATTTCGTCACGATGACGGGCACATCCGCCCAGCGGCCGTACGTGAACGTCTGGTGCGACTGGAATCGCGACGGCGACTGGGACGACAAGGTCGTGTGTCCGGACGGTACGGAGGTCCCGGAGTGGGCCGTGCAGAATCAGGTGATCGCGCTGTCTGCCCCGGGTGTGTACACGTTCACGACCCCGTCCTTCCGGTCCTGGCATCCCGGAAAGGACAAGATCGACCCGATGTGGCTGCGGATCTCCATTGCCGACCGGCCCTGGGCGCCGACCAGCGGCGTGCCCTCGACGGGCGGATGCGGCCCGGCGACCGGCTATAAGTATGGCGAAACTGAGGACTATTACCTCCAGTTCAACGATTTGCCTTTGCCGGTGAAGTATGACTGGGGTGACGCTCCCGAGACAGCGGCGGCGGCCGGCTATCCGACGCTGGCGGCGAGCAACGGCGCGCGGCATGTCATCGCCGGTCCATGGCTGGGCAACGAGAAAGACAAGCCTGACGCGGAGGTGGACGGCCAACCTGACGCAGATGCTCTCGGTGATGACAACGCGGGAAGCGACGATGAGAACGGCGTCTCACTGCTGCCCCTGTTCCCCGGCTTGCCGGCGGCGGCTACCGTCGAGGTCAGCGGCGGAGGAGGCGTGGTCCAGGCGTGGATCGACTTCAACATAGATCGCGCGTGGCAAGGCAGCGAGAAGATCTTCGACGGTTTCCTGCCGGATGGGGTCCACACGATCAACTTCACGACGCCCGGCGCTGCTGTGATCGGCCAGACATTCGCCCGATTCCGTATCAGCAGACAAGGCGGACTCGGTCCGGAGGGCGAGGCCAAGGATGGTGAGGTCGAGGATCACAGGCTTTGGATTGTGGCGCAGCCCGATGCGTCGAAACAATGGTGTCAGTTGCCCGACCTGACGCCGGAAGGCATCGACATCCGCATAGATAACGGCGAGAACCTGCCGCGGATCGTGGCGGATGATTTTGAATGCAGGCAGCCCGGCCGATTGACTCACATCCGCCTGTGGGGCTCGTGGAAGGACGATCACAAGGGCGAGATCAAGACGATTCACGTCCGCATCCATCCGGATGATCCCATCGGACCGGAGGGGCCGGATGGCAAGAACAAGTACTCCATGCCTGCTCCGGAGACCCTGTGGGAGCGGGAGTTCCATACCGGCCAGTTCGCGGAGGAGCTCTACCACACCGGTGACATCGCCGGCGAGTGGTGGTGGGACCCGGCCCAGGGCGACGCCATCCCGGGCGGCGACAAGCAGGTTTGGCAGCTCGATATCGAGGTGGATCCCGGCAATGCCTTCGTGCAGCAGGGCTCTTCCACGAGCCCGCGGATCTACTGGCTGGAAGTCTCGGCGGAAACCGCCGATGGACAGCTCGGCTGGAAGACGCGGCGGTGGCCGGAGCACTTCATGGACGATGCCGTTTTCTCTGCTGGCATCATAGTGCAGGTGGGCTGGCACGAACTGCATTACCCGCTCGGACACAAGTACTTCTCCGTAGAGCGCAATTCCATTGACATGGCCTTCTGTCTGCTGTTCACCGTGGACACGACCCAACCCACGTCGCAGGCCGTGGCCCTGACCCAGTGCCCGCCGGTGCAGACGACGTGCCCGGCGACAGTGACGCAGTGTCAGGCCGTGAGGACGGCTTGCCCGGTCGTGGAGACCTCGTGTCCGGCCACGGATACCAAGTGCCCGGTGGTGCTGACCCAGTGTCCGCCGTCCCTGACGAAGTGTCCCCCGACGGCTACGGCGTGTCAAGCCGTTCAGACGCAGTGCCCGGCCACGGACACGGAATGCTGGGTCGAGCAGACGAAGTGTCCCGTCTATGAGACGAGATGTCCGCCGGTGGAGACCAAGTGCCCGCCGACGGACACGAAGTGCTGGCAAGAGCAGACGAAGTGCCCCGTCTATGAGACGAGATGTCCGCCGGTGCAGACCAAGTGCCCGCCGACGGACACGGAATGCCATGTGATTCAGACGCAATGCCCGGCCACGGACACGGAATGCTGGGTCGAGCAGACGAAGTGTCCCGTCTATGAGACGAGATGTCCGCCGGTGCAGACCAAGTGTCCGGCGACACTCACAGAATGCCAGCAAGCGACGACGCAGTGCCCCACGCTGAAAACCTATTGCCCACCGGCGGACACGCAGTGTCCGCAAGAGCAGACGAAATGTCCGCCCATGGAGACGCGGTGCCCTGTTGTTTCGACCACGTGTCCACCGGTATTGACACAGTGCCCGCAGACGCTAACCGTGTGTCTGCACGAGCCCACGTTCTGTCCGACAACACCGACCCAGTGCAGCCCGGTCTGCGGACCACTGCAGAGTTCCGAGTCTGCCGGCGACGTGAGTACGTTGCAGTCAGGGTCGGCCTGTCCGACGGTAGAGGCCGACTGCCATACAGTTGACGAGTATCTGGTGATAGCGCAGGCAGCAAGATGACCGCCGTGCGTAGGGCGTGAACAGATTGCGTTCATATCCATGCTTGCGTGGGTATGTTTAACCTATATAGGGCGCCTTGCTTGTGGACGCATGAGTAAGGCGCCCACTTTTTTTGCAGCGTTGCAGGCAGCACCTGGCGTTTCTCCGCCATCCTGTTGTCGCCGCATTGACATGACTTCCGGCGGCGGCTATCATCGCGGCAATGGCGGCTGACCAGAAACAAGTCAACATCCTGGGCATTGAGACGAGCTGTGATGAGACGGCGGCGGCGGTCGTGGCTGACGGTCGCCAGGTCAGGTCCTCCATCGTGGCCTCTCAGAACAAGCTGCACGAGAAGTACGGCGGCGTCGTGCCGGAGATCGCCTCGCGGGCGCACATTGAGAAGATATACCCGGTCGTCGCCGAGGCGATGGCGCAGGCCGGCGTCGGCAAGGACGATCTCGATGCGGTGGCCGTGGCGAGCCGGCCGGGACTGACGATCGCCCTGGTCGTGGGCGTTACGGCGGCAAAAACGCTCAGCTTCATGTGGGGCAAGCCCTTGATCGCCGTCAACCATCTGCACGCTCACCTGCAATCAGCCATGCTGAACGAGGAGAGCCTGGAGCTGCCCGCGGTGGCGTTGATCGTATCGGGCGGGCACACGAGCCTGTACGAGGCGAACTCGCCGCTCGATCTGCGGCTGCTCGGCTCGACGATTGACGATGCGGCCGGCGAGGCGTTTGACAAGGTCGCCACCATCCTGAAGCTGCCCTATCCCGGCGGGCCCAACATCGAGCGAATCGCCAGAAACGGCAATCCCAAGGCCGTCCGCTTTCCTCATTCGATGCTCGGCCGGGATTCGCTGGACTTCTCTTTCAGCGGGATCAAGACCGCGGTCCTCTATCACTGCCGGGGCCAGGATATGAAAGGTGAGAACCGGGTCGATTCCATGAGCGAGCAGGAGATCGCGGATATCGCGGCTTCTTTCCAGGCGGTGGTGATCGAGGTCCTGGTGAAAAAGGCTAGGCGGGCGGCGGACAAGATCGGCGCGCGGACCGTCCTGCTCGGCGGCGGCGTGGCCGCCAACGGCGCCCTGCGCGAGGCGATGCGGAAGATGTGCGAGAAGAACAGGCCCCCCCGCCGCCTGCTCGTAGCGCCGAAACTATATTGCACGGATAATGCCGTTATGGTAGCCTCATTGGCGTATTACATGTATGAAGCCGGGCTGTTTGCCCCGCTGACGCTGGAGCCGAGTTCAAACGGCTGAATAGGATTGCAGATCGTGAATCGAGGGCAAGATCATTCAACCAGAGCACTTGAGACAACTCCTGGAACAAGTCAAGGACGGCCAGGTCGGGATTGATGAGGCCATGCAGCGGCTGCGCCTCCTGCCCTTCGAAGACCTCGGTTTCGCCCGCGTGGACCACCATCGACAGCTCCGCCGGGGCTTTCCCGAGGTCATCTTCTGTCCGGGCAAGACCGCCGAGCAGATCATCCGCATCTTCGAGTCGCTTGCCTCCAGAGGCAACAACGTGCTGGCGACAAGGGGCACGCCGGAAGTCTTCGAGGCCCTCTCGAAGACCGGCAAATTCCCGGCCGCCCGGTACGAGGAGTTGTCGCGGACGATTGTACTGGAGCAGAAGGAGCTGCCCCGCTCGAAGAGCGTGCTGCCGATCGTGACGGCGGGCACGGCGGATATCCCCGTGGCGATGGAGGCGAAAGTGACCGCCGAGATCATGGGCCAACGGACCGAGCTGGTCTGCGACGTCGGCGTGGCCGGTCTGCACCGCCTGTTCGGACACCTGCCCGACCTGCAGAAGGCGAACATTCTCATCGTGGTGGCCGGCATGGAGGGCGCGTTGGCGAGCGTGCTGGGCGGGCTGGTGAGCTGTCCGGTGATCGCCGTGCCGACCAGCATCGGGTACGGGGCAAATTTCCAGGGCCTGTCGGCGCTGTTGACGATGCTCAATAGCTGCGCCTCCGGCATCACGGTGGTCAATATCGACAACGGGTTCTCCGCGGCCGTGACTGCGACGCTCATCAACCGGAAAATCGACGGGACGGAGTGAGACATGGAGATCGTGCGCGACGTGCCGAAGCTCAAGCCGCGGCCTGCGGATGGCCACAAGGGCACGTTCGGCCGGGTCTACATCATTGCCGGCAGCATAGGCATGACCGGAGCAGCGGCCCTGGTTGGCCGGGCTGCACTCCGCGCGGGGGCGGGCCTCGTGCGAGTCGCCACCGCTAAAAGCGCCCTGCCCATCGTGGCGTCCATCGAGCCTTCCTACACGACAGCCCCTTTGGCCGAGGACAATGCCGG
>Ga0315284_10009444_pt1 | contig 13906 bp, 35 predicted proteins | sample YL17G09_16_MG_FD_203696 | JGI IMG/M metagenome (GOLD analysis project Ga0315284, IMG submission 203696) | Sediment microbial communities from Yellowstone Lake, YNP, Wyoming, USA - YL17G09_16 | ecosystem: Environmental > Aquatic > Freshwater > Lake > Sediment | place: USA: Wyoming | collected... | reverse complement strand
ATATGGCTTTCAGAAGCAGAAGACTTGTATCTTACTTTAATCTGATTAAATTTAGTTATGCCTGTAAAATTAACTCTAAAGTCTAATCCATTTGCACCAGAAACTTCTGTAACATTATAAGAAACACTATCATAAGATTGAATATTTGCTAATGTTCCTTGTGTTGTTCCTCTTATAGCAACAACGGTTGAAGCATTATAAAAGACTGGTGAAAGTTTTGTTTCATTAAAAGTTAAAGTGCTTCCATCAAATATATTCCAATTATCTGCTGAAGTCCAGTTAAATCTTCCATTGAACCAATCTCCTGTAATATTATCTCTAACATCTAAAGTAAATGTATTAATATTTTCAGCAGATATGTTTTGAACCCATAATTTCCTCCATCTCAAAGCACCAGAACCAATATCATAAGTAAGAGTTAATAATGGCAGAAAATTAGTATCTATTGTATGTCCTGCTACACTCCATAATAAATTTGCTAAAAGTGGATGAGAAATATCTGCTGGATTATCCAAAGCATCCCATAAGTCTGCACTTCCTGAAGTTGTTGCATAATCTGAAGTTGCAGAATGATTTGTATTGACTGATGAATAATTTGTTGGTGATGTATAAACAAAATTAACTCCTTCTTCTCCTACATTTCCAACCTGAAGTTCGGCTATTATTAATGGTATTAACAATAACAATAAAAAAAAATATATTTGTTTCATCTTCTAAATGGATTCCATCCTCTTGGTTGTTCTTCTTGTGACTGGAAACCAATCTCTCCTGAACTGATATTTTTAATCATATTTCTTATTCCTTCACCTTCTGGTTGTTTTAATGTTATGAATGTATTTGAGAAAACTATCTCATGAATGAATCTTAACTGATCAGAACCTTTTATTCCATACTCTCTCCAGTTTCTTAAACAGATTTCCTGCACTGTTTTTGCTATTGATAATGCTCTTGCCCTTATTTCGTGGTCTTTTAATTTGCTTAAAGAAACATTCTGGCTTGAAACTGGAATCATTAAAGTTGCTATATCCCAAGCTCCTTTTTTGCTTAAAGCTCTTGAACTTAACTCCCTATCTTTTTTCCAATCACCATCAATATTTACATCTCCCATTAATCTGTGAAAGATAATCTCCACTATTAATGTTGGTTGAATCTTATCAAGTAAATCTGCCCTTTCACTTGGCATAACTATTGGAGGAGCATATTCACGATTATCTCTACTATCCCTATTATAATTTATATAATCATCTTCTCTCATTAGAACCTCCCACTAAATTTAAATTTAGGAATATTAAAGCTCCACTTAAATCCTTTTGTAATTGGTCTTGTCCTCAATCCTGTTTCAATTCCTTTAGGCATCTTTCCAAACTTCTTGAAAACCAATGCTCCAAAACTTGGTGTGTATTTCTTTCTTTGTCTTCCTTTGTATTTTCTTGCAGGTAATCTTTCTTCAAATCCTAATGAAGGAAATTGAAAATATGGGAAACCAAATGTTGGAGTAGTAAAAATTGTTGGTATTGTAAAAACAGGAGGAATAATATTTGTTAAACCACTTATCAATTTTGGTTGTGAAATTTGCTTTGTGGCTTGTTCTGACACTAATGCAGATGCAGGAGTTATTGCAGGAACTAAACCAAATCCAGTTCTTTCACTTGGGGTAGTAAGAGTTGTAATAACAGGAGGAGCAAAAATACCCTTTATTTTTAATTCAGATAATTGAGGAGAAATTAAAGAAGGAATTAATTTTTGTCTTTGTTCTGTTGTTACAGATGTTTTCAATCCAGATGTAATACTAGTAACACCAAATACAATCTTTTCTCCTAATGTTGTTTTAAATGATGGAATACTAATTTGTCTTGCTCCTTGACTAATAAAAGAAGGAATAAAACCAATTTGTTTTGATGCTTGTTCTGTTTGTTGTGCAAAACTCAATCCACCACTTGCTCTTCCTAAATCCCCTTCATAAACTCTTAATGGAGAAGTCCAGGTTATATCTCTTCCTCCTAAAATTCCTTCGTATGCTTTTATTCTACCATAAGAGAATTTTCCATAACCAATTTTAGAAGTAAATATATTCCCCATTGCTGTTCTTTCTCCTGTTGGATATAGTCTAACTTTAGTTATATCTCCTCCTATAATATTGTAATATCCTTTTTGTAATGTTGAACCACCCCAAAATTTAAATTCAGTTAATGGTAATTTACCTTCTTTCATTACTATATAACCTCTTCCTGTTGCAAATTGCAGTTCTTCTGGGAAGATTATATTTCCTTTCATACTTTTAAAAGTTCCAAAAGTTCCAAATCCTCCACCACCAAATCTTATAGGAACACTCTCAACTACTTTATTTAAATTCCAGTCAAAATAATTTATCTTTGATACTCCTTTCAATCCTGTAATACTATAAGTTCCTTCTCCTGTTGGAAAAATAGGACCTCTAACTTTGGTTGTTATAGTTCCAAATCCTTCAACATTCTTTATTCCTTTCGCAACAAAATAACTTCCTTCTTCTCCTCTATGTATTTCAAATCCCTTAAACTTTGTTGGTTGTGCATATAAATTTTTAATTCCTAATTGTGTTATTTGTTTTCCTAAAGTTTCTGTTGCTATTATTCCTCCACCAATAAATCCTATTGCTCCAAATATTTTTCCTGTTGCAGTTGATTTTGGATTCCATATTTCAGAATATCCCCCCATACTAACAATAGAAGCTGTTGTTATTGGAGCAATAGCAAATCCAGCAAAAGTTGTTCCTATTTGCAGTCCTCTTCCAATGTCTATTGTTTTTTTTGGATTAATTGCTTCAAGTCCTGCTCTTGCTCCTAAATACTCTGTTGCTTTTGTTTGGAACTCTATTTGATAAGTTCTTTCCAATCCTATTCTATATTCTTTTAATTGTTCTTCAGCTTCAGGCAAACCTATTACTCCAGAACTAACAAAAGTTTGTAATTCTCCTGTTTTTTTGCTTAATTCAATTTGATAAGGAACTGCTATGGTTTTTGCTATATCCTGAATAATAATTTCTGTTGGTTCATAACCTCTTCTTAAAATTTTCTCTCTAGAATAAACTTCTCCATAAGTTAATGAAGGTTCATTTATATTTATTGTGCCTCTTGTCTGATAAGGAAGTTTTGGAATTGATTGTTTTGAAATATCACTTTTAATTGTTATATTTTTAAACAAAGAAGAAAAAGTATAATCTCCTTCAACAAATGCTCCTCTTAAAGCTCCAATGATTCTTCCTCCAACTTCTTTGATTATTGGTTTTGGTGGAGGTTCTACATATTCTCCATAATAAGTTGTATATGGAGAGATACTTAATACTGCTGGACTTGAAGGTGTAGGAGATGGCTTTATTGCAAAGACTTTATTTTCTTCTAAAGAAGCTATTGCAGGATTATAAACAGATGTTCCTTGTGTATAACTTGCATCTGTTGGTTTTGTTATTGCTCCTGCAACAACCTGTGTTGCAGGAGTTATTCCTGTTCCTCCACCAGAAGTCCAAGCTCCTTTTCCAGTAACAGTAATAGCTCCTCCTCCTATTGGTTTTCCAGATGTATCAGTTCTTATAATATCAATACTTCTAACTGCTGTTGTTGTTGGAGCAATAGGAGTCATAGTTGCTTTTTGTTTTGGAGATACTTCTATTGGTTTTTTTGGAAACCAGGTTGAAGGTTTAAATATATTTACTGCCATAAAAATCTCCTAAAGAAAGATAACATACATTTTTATTTTTATCTTTGAAATAAAAATTCACTCTCATTTTTTTTGTATGCTAATTTATTTATTAATAAATATCTAAACAGAATTGAGTATAAATATCTTTCTAATTTTTTATAACCAAATAAATGCAGGTATGAGGTAGGTATACTAATGGTATACCAATATAGAATAATAATATTTATATATGAAACTAGTTTCATCAAATAAAAGATGGAAGATATTACAACAATAAAAATACAAAAATCTATAAAACAAGAATTAGATACAATAAAAATTATTCCAGAAGAAAGTTATAATCATATTGTAATTAGATTAATTAAATATTATATAAAAAATAATATAAATAAAACATTAATAGAAAAATAATTTATTCAATTTTCTTTTTCTTCTGAAAATGTTTTTTCGCTAATTTTCTTCCAGCCAAAAATCCAATCACTACTAAAAAAATAGTCCAGACAGATTCTCCAATCATTCCTCCAATTTGAACTGCATCCATCTTATTCTTCCTCTGAAATTATTATTTTATTCTTATCTTCCTTTAATCTTTTATTTTTTGTCTGGCAGTTAGGACAGGTAACATAAATTAATTCAGAACAAGTATTCCATTCATAGCCACACCTAAAACATTTTATCATCATTTTCATCACTCTCAAAAATAGGTTCATATCTGATTTCAAAAATATCTTTGTTTGGAATTTTTACACTTCCTAAATTTACCTGATTTACTTCTTTCCAGATAACAGGGATTCTTGGTCTGTTAAGTTCATCAATCATTATAGGTTTGCTCTTATCTCTGACTTTAATGAACAATCTGTATTGTGGTCTTATTGTTTGTTTTTTGTTTATGAATTTCATTTTAACAATTTTTCTATTTTATTATCACAATCTATACAAATAGATTTTCTCCAATTATTATTTTGAAAATAACTTAAACAATTATATTTAATTTCTTTATTGCAAACAGCACAAATAAATTTATTTTTTGGATTTTTATTTGTTGTATTTTTGATTCTGTATTCTTTTAAAAATTCTATAATATTATTAATCATTTTACTTTTTCTATTTTCCTGTTGCTTTATTTCTTCTAATATTTGTTCTGCTGTTGAACTATTTTCTTGATCTTGTTTATCCATAAGATACATAAGTAGTAGTAGTATTTAAATCTTATTGTTCTACTACTTTTAATAATAATGTTTATAAATTCCTTATTATATACTCTCTTATGGCATGGAGGTCAAACTTTGGTTCAAGTTATGATGATGACGAAAAGAATCTTACTTGGGATTTGAGAAGAGTTTATGCAGAAAAAGTTGTTGGTGTAACTCTCCAGGAAATTTCTATGGCAAGAAAACTTGGAGATTTTCCAAGATGGTTCAAATTATTAAAGAGAGATTTATTCACAGAAATTTCTAAAGAATTAGAACGAGAAGAAAAAGAAAAAATTTATTTATTGTTTAATGAAATACAAAAAATTATTAATGAAAATAAATCAACCTACCAAAAAAAATCCAATTCTCCTGAAAGTTATGAAAAAATTGAAAATGCTTTATGTAAACTTGAAATAACTTTATGGGAACTGATGCAAAGACATAAGATGTTCGGATATAAAGAAACTTATGATGAGGATGAAATATAATGATAAAAGAATTTCCATTTCATATAGATGCTAAATTAGAATATAAATTGGAATTGCTTACAAAACAATTAAGGATCAAAGATGTTTGGATTCTTGTTGATGGCGACGAGGGTTCTGGAAAAACTAATATGCTATCTTATCTTCTTTATTATTTTCATTGTGCAACTGGAAGGGAATTTACAATTGAAAGATTATACTTTGACAGTGAAGCTATGTTTGAATGGGCTAAAAGCAACAGCAATGGATTAATTGGATGGGATGAAGCATGTCTTGGAGGATTATCAATTGAATGGTGGAATAGAAGTCAGATAAATTTATTGAAGTTTGCGATGATGGGAAGAAAAAAACATCATGTATTTGTTTTATGTATTCCAAGATTTGATAAATTAAAAGAAGATTTAAGAATTGACAGAACTCATGCTTTGATTCACATGAATTGTGGAAGAAAGAATGATAAATATGGACACTATATGTATATTACCAGGCGAGGGAAAAAAGAATTAAATAGATTATGGAAATTAAAACACATTCGCTGTTATGAAAGAGCAATGAGAAAATATGGTGGCTTTGGTGGATGGATTCCTTATGTATTTCCTAAACTTTACGACGAAGATACTTATGAAAAGAAAAAAGATGAAGCTATTTCTTCAATAGGAAAAAGAAAGATTGATGAAACCAAACAACAATTTAGAGAATTTAAAAGTAAATTAACAAATATCAAATTTCCTGTTCAAACCAAAAAAGAATTTGCTAGATTATTAGGATTAAGTTACAATACTTTCAAAGATTGGAGGTTAAAAGCTACCCCTCTTGAAATGGTGGGGTGAAAAAAACCAATATATAATAAGTATGAACAAGGTATTAGTTATTCGGCTAGACGAATAACTATTTGCTCATCGAGGGAGATATTATACACTACAAATGGTATCCACAAAGCAAAAAACTGATAAGTTAATAACTACAATCCTGCAAATTACAATAGTTACAGCTATTGGTTTGTTGGCTTTGAACCAGGCATTTAAATGGTATTATAAAATAGAGTTCTTAAAAACTCCATGCCAGTTATGTGCAGATTTAAATCCTGATCTTTCTGAATGTATCAATGGCAAGGGGGTGAAAATGATTTATGAGAATTGCAGTCAGAACAATCTTTACAAGCCGATAAATATAACTTCTATGATTCCTTATTTATCAGAAACAAATGAAACAGGAATTGAGATAGAAAACTTAACAAGCGAGTTTATTTATCCAAAACCTTTTTTTCATTATAAAAAATTTTATGAATAAAAATAAATATATTTATAAATATTATAATCTTTGTTATTAAAGATTAAATTCATTAATTAAGTATAGAGGAAAGATGAATGAAAAACAACAAAATATAAAATGTTTAACACTCAAAAATGGACAAACTTATTCTGTCAGGACAAATAGAGACAGATTTTTCTTTCCAAAAGAATGGATGAAATTTTTTGATAATCTAAAAGAAAATCAAAAGATTACTTTTGATTGTTTATTAAATACTGGTGGAAGAATAAATGAAATTAGAAATGTAAAAATAGGAGATATTGATTTTATAAATAAGAGAATAACTTTAAGAGTTACAAAAGTTAAAGCTAAAAAAGGAGAAAAAAATCCAAGACCAAGAACAATTCCTATTTCTTCACAATTTACAAAGAGATTAAAAAAATATACTGAAAACAAAAATAATGAGGATGTTATTGGAATATTATCAACTCCAGCAGGAAATATTGCAATGAAAAAAACTTTGAAAGAAATTGGAATAAAAGACTGGTTTATGTTCTCAATTCATAATATTAGAAAAACTTTAGAGAATTGGCTAATTGCTTTAGACATAGATGCAGTTAGAATCTCAAGACATATGGGTCATGATATTTCAACAGCTATTCAACATTATGTAAGTCCAGATATTTTTAGTTTTGAAGAAAAATCTCAAATGAGATTAATAATAGGAGACATTTATCAAAAATGAAAAAACAGGAATATTATCATGATTGTGTGAAAGAGATAGGAGATGAATTTGTTATTGTAGAAAAAAAATATATTTTAGAAAAAGGAAAGACAACAACAAAAGGAGAATATCCAAAATTAAATTCTGATGATAAATGTAATTTCCCAGAAAGAGCAACTTGTAATGATGGAGAATTTTTTATAAGATGTCCTTTTATGAAATATCATATTTCACAAAGTTCATTTAATTCTTCTAGATGGAAATGCACTTTTGTTAAAAATCAAGTTAAAGATTTTAAAAATAATGAATTAAATAATAATTTAAAGGAGAAGATAAAATAAATTAAAATCTTTGATAATAAAGATTAAATGATTATCTTTTAATGAAATCTGACATAATAAACAAACCGACAAAGAAATCCATGATAATCCTAGTCATAGTTCTTATAATCCTGGCTATTATGGTAATTACTCTTTATGGCTTATGGGGAAATTTTGTTTTATAACAAACTATTTAAACCCTAAATTATAATATAATTTATGCCACAGGTGATAATCTATTTAGATGAAGAGCTTAATGAAATGATAGAATCTTTCTGCAAAAAATCAAAATGCTCTAAAAATGATGCTGTAATCAAAATTTTAAAAGAATATAATGAAGAAATTTATGAAGGAGATTAAAGAAAATGGTTGATACAGGAAGCATTGCTACAACTATCACGACTTATTTGAAATCCACAGCTTTTTGGATTACTCTTATAGTCTTATTGGTTATTGTAATAGTTTTTTTTTATGGATATTTTTCCAGAAAATCAAAATTAAAATATAATTGCATAGAAGTTGTAAGATTTGGTAATGGAAAAGTAGGCTTAAATCAGATGAAAGCAGGTTTTATGAAGCCAAAAAGTTTTCTTCATTTTTTTGATTATGGAAGAGGAATTTTATTGAAAACTTCTGATAATAGAGTTATTGAAAAAGGAAAGACAAGCCATTTGCATGATTTATTTGGAAAAAAAGGATTTATCTGTATGAGAAGTCCAAAAGATCAAAAAGTTTTAGTTCCGATTTCAAAAGTTGAAATGGATAATTTGGATTTATTATTTGAAATTGCTCCTGCTGAATACAGGGATGCTTCTGTAAGAATTTATAGGGAAGCTGTTGATGAAACTAAAGGAACTTGGGAAAAAATAATGCCTTATGTCATGGTTGGACTTTGTGTTATACTTTGCATTATCACTATCGTTATCTGTATGCAGATGGTGAATCATGCAACAGATAAAGTAGGGGAATTATTAATTCAGGGTTGTTCAAATATTCAAAATGTTAAACCATCAACAGCTCCTTAAATATGGATAAACAAGAAAAAAGAAAAAGAATTGAAAACTTGGATGATTTAAAGAAAATCAGGTTTAATACTGGAAAATTATTATTTTTAACATTAATATCCTTAATGTTTAAATTAGTAATTATATCTGCTGGTTTTTCATATTTATTTTTTGTTTTGGATAATATAATTTTAGGTTTGTTTTTTTTTGGTTTGCAATCTTTATTTCTTTTACTTGAAATATTTTTAATTAATAGGCAGGATAAATTAGAAGAGGAATTTTTATTAAAAATACCAATCAGTATTTAATATGGCAACAATAAAAAAAGAAATTGAAATGGGTCTTGATATAAAATTATTTTTAATCATAGATGATGGAATAGCAGTCATGACTTCCAATTATGCAAACCAATTAAAAGGAATTTATTTTAAGGCAAAACAAAATGGGCAAAATGTTAGTTATGATTTCAGGAGAAATGCAATGATTGAGAAATTTCCAGGAATCAAGGCAGAAGAAATAGCCAGAAGAATTGATATTGATACTCAAACTGCATTTAAAAAACAAAAAGAAACCATCAAAAATAAAAATAAAATTCCAAAATATCCAAAATGAAATTCAACATAAAAACTTTTTATTTAATTGGAATGATTTTAATGCTAATCAGCAGTTTAGGAAGTATATGGAATTTAATTATTATCTGGGAAAAAATAAATATAGGTTCTAAAATATCATCTCTTGCTGGAAGTGTTCTTTTTCAGTTATTAATTTTTGGATTTTTCTTGTTTATGTATAAACAAAGTTCAAATATTCCAGATATGAATATGACAATTCAGAATCAAAATTTAGATAAATTATTAAAAGAAATACAAGGAGGTGAACAATAAAATGAAATTTGGAAAAAAGAAACAAAGAATTGATGAAGAAGAAGAAGATATTGAAGAAGATGAAGATTCTGATGAAGAAACTGATGATAATACAGAACAACAATCTGAAATTCCAATTCCAAGAAAGAAAGAAAATCGTCCAAAACAATTAACTAAAGAAGAAATTGGAGCATTAGCACAATATCATCAGGCAAGAGCTTTGGAACTTTTGGATGTATTTAGAAAATTAGAATAAAAATTAATTTTTTATTTAATTATAGCACTCCTTTTTAGTTTCATAACCTGAACACTCCCTGCATCCAAAGTAATCCTTTAAAGTTGAATCTTTCTCTATTAAAACTTTATCCTTGCAGATTTTCTCTTTTTCCAACTCTATTAAAGTTATTATGTTTTCTATGCTTCCAAATCTTCTACTTATTTTACAATTTGTTTTACTCATTTTACCTCCACTCCAAAAACCAAAGTTAATACTGCAAATAAAAAAATACAGGATAAACTGACAAATTCAGATAATTCTAAAATCTGATTTCCATTTGCAACTAATGAAAACAAAAGCCCTGAAACAAATGTTTCTATTGCACATATAAATGATATTAAAAGATAGTTATTCATTCTTCCTCCCAATCTTTACAGATAAAATCAACATCTTCATTTAAGCTATTTGCTTGTTCTATTTGTTTTTTTAAACTGCAACAATTATTATATTTGCAATTTTGACAGGATTGTTCTTTAGTCATTTTAAACACCTTTTATGAATATAACCAATAAAGTGATGGTCATCATCTACAATTTGATATTCAGGTTCAAATTTAGAATGTCCCATATAATACATTTTCTTTTTACAAATATAACATCTTACTGGACGAGTATCTTTTTCTTTATGTTTTCTTTTAAGACTTTCAATTTGTTTATTTATTTTATCTTTATTCATTTTTCTTAACCTCATTATTTCCAAACTGCTTTATTGTTGGAGCAATTCCATATTTAAAAATATGACAATGATAGCAAAAATCTTCGTTTGTTAATGTTTTATAATTCCTGCTGCATTTTTTACAGGTTTGTGTCATTGTTTTTCTCCTAATTCTTTGAGGATTGTTTGAGTTTATCAACATTAATATAATAAATCTTCTTTAATCTATCACTTCCTAACTTTTGTAAATCATCAATCATCTTATTAAAATCATTAATCATCTTATTTACATCTTCTAAAACCTGTTTGCGTATTTCTTGTTCTACTTTCTCTATCAATCTTTCAATCATTCTATCCAAAGCACATTCTTGAGTAGCTAACTTTCTAATTTCTTTATAATCATTTAATGCCCATTGTTTTAGTTCTTGTTCAGTTGTCATTGTTTTTCTCCTATTGATTTTAAAAGTTCTTGTTTAATATAATATTCTAATTCAGTTAATCTTTTTTCTTTAATATTAAACTTATTTAGTGAACTACCATAACCTAACATTTTCATGTTGAGGTTTTGGCTTCTGACTTCATAGATACTATTTGCTGAACTAATTGTTCAGTAGGGATAGATTTCTCCATCGTGGCAAGTTCCTTACCACTAACCAGTATATTTAGTGCAGAATTGTAATCTCTTGGAAGTTCTGTATTACATTTTTTACAAACAAACTTTCTTTGAGAAAGTTCTAATTTGTTATTTCTTGTCCCACAGAAACTACAATCCCTTGTTGTGTAAGCAGGGTCTACATCCTGAACTACACAACCAGCATTTTCAGCTTTGTAATGTAGGTAAGTAGAGAGTTTTCCCCACGAACAATCAACAATATTTTTAGCATTATAAGAAATTCCAATGAGATTTTTTATGTTCAATTTTTCAATAGCAATAAACTTATTTTCTTTTACAAGTTTTGTAGTAAGTTTATGAATAAAATCATTCCTTGCATTTGCTATTCTTTCGTGAATTTTAGCAACTTGTAATCTTGCTTTTTTTCTTGAGTTTGAACCTTTGACTTTTCTTGATAAAGATTGTTGAGCAATCTTTAAGTCTTGATGATAATTATCAAAATGTTTAGGATTTTCATAAGACTTTCCATTGCTATCATAAATATAATTCATAATTCCCATATCTATACCAATCTGACCAGTTCCACATTCTCTTTTGATAACTCCATCTGTAACAATAGAAGCATACCATTTTCCAAGAGACTTTTTCATAGTAATGCTTTTTATATTTCCTTCTACTTGTCTATGTAACTTTATTGGAATATCTCCAATCTTTGAGAGAAATAATAATCCTTTTTTATTTTTTATAGGTGTAAGTTTGAATCCTGATTGATTATATGTGAAAGTTTTGAACCAGTTTTTTCCTTTGAACCTTAACCTTCCTACTTTCTTACCTTTCTTTTTTAGTTGAGATAAAGATGATAAGTTTCCAAATAGTCTTTGGTTTTCCATCTGTAAAACTTTAGAATGAATATTATTCATTTTAGGAAAAACAACTTTCAAATCCAATAAATAATTTTGGAGTTCGTTTTTTGTAAATCTTTCATCAAGTCCAGAAAGCAAATGATTATAAGTTTGTCTGCAAACTTCTAAAGATAAGTCTAACTTATCTTGCTGTTCTTTCTTTGGATAAAGACGAAATTTATATGTTGTTGTCATCTTTCTATTTTTACTCTTGGATGTTTAATTTTCATATGTTCGCTAACTTTATCCATATCTCTTTCATCAACCCTATTATTTTTAACAGGATATTGTGTCAATATCTCTTCTTTACAATAAGGACATTCTAATATCATCTATTCTCCTTTTGTATTCCAAATTGGAATAACATCTTTGTTTTTAGCTCATCATAATTATTTTGTTCACTAACAATATAAGAACCAGTAGACTTTTGGTCAACTAACTTAATCACTTCAATCCATTCTTTTTCTGATAATTCTATAATCATTGTCTATTCTCCTTTTGGCTTTCTACATATTTTTTTACTTGGTCTAATGTTGTTTGTCCTGTTGTTATCAAACAATAACTATTACTCCAAAAACTATCTCCCCATAATTTATTTTTGAGTTTAACTGCAAACTTTCTTCTCAATACTTTGGCTGTTGCAGATTTCCAGTTATTGATAAACTTCAATAAATCTGTTTGAGGTTTTGCCTTGAATAAAATATGAATATGGTCTAAGTCTGTTTCTATTGCTAAAACTTCACATCCATAACTTTCAGCAATATTTTTAGTTCTCATCTTCAACTCATCAATTATCTCTGGAAAATCTAAAACCTTTCTTCTATATTTTATACACTGAACTAAATGATAATTTAGTGTATATACTGAATGTGCGTTTTTATCAAATGTATATGTCATGTTATTTCTAATATTCTTTCCCTTATATACTTTGTGGTTAGGTTACTCCAATTCATCCATATCCTAATATATTAAGGGTATGGAATTCTTGGAGACGAGGTTAAATCAAATAAGTTAATTTTCTCAATCTCCTCAATTATCTTTTCTTTTTGTAATTGAATGGCTTTTTCTATCATCAAGTTAAGATATTTTAAACTAACCATAGTTTCTTTTATTTTATCTTTTTTAGTTGTCATTTTATAAGTTCTGAACCTGCAAGTTTATCTATTTTTCTTTTGATATCGTGATTGGACATTTCATCAAATTGGATTTCTTTCAATAATCTTATAAATTCTTTGTCTTGGTCTTGTATTTGTTGCATAATTCTCTTACAAATTCCCCAACCAACTTTTTCCACTAAGTTTTCTTCCAAATATCTCCAAACCCTTTTTCTTGCTTCGCTTAAATTAAATTCAGTTGTCATTGTTTTTCTCCTGATTGTTTTAACTCCAAAATAATTTTATCTAAATCTCTCCTCGCCATTGGAGATGAGCATTCATACCATGTTTGAATTATTTGTAATGCTTTAATTATTAATTCTTTTTCAGTTGTCATTGTTTTTCTTCTATAACTTTCTCATCTTTAAATTTAAAAACTATCTCCAAATCAGTATAATCTCCAATCTCAATTTCATAAGGATTTGCTGTCTTAATTATATCTACAACTTTCTTTATTAATTCATATCTTTTTATGTTCATTGTTTTTCTCCTTCTATTAACCATTCCAAATGACAATCATTGCAGAATTGTATTGGTATCTCTCTTTGCTCTGTGATAGAATAAATAAAATCGCTTTTCCCATCACTTATGTTTTTACTCAGGCAGTTCGGACATTCTTTTTCAGTTGTCATTTTCCCATTACCTCGCTTAAAACATAAACACAATGTCTTTCTTTTCCACAAACATCACATTTACAAAGACTAAATCCGAGAGAGTGTTTTCCCTTATATTTGTCTCTTTTACAATATTTACATATCCAAATTCCTTCTTCAGTTGTCATTGTTTTTCTG